>JAEEGL013495555.1_pt1 | contig 44887 bp, 48 predicted proteins | sample 9134231 | NCBI WGS metagenome assembly JAEEGL01 (sample SAMN16246548, study PRJNA631951) | gut metagenome | biome: gut microbiome; feature: rumen; material: fiber-attached | host: Bos | place: Iran: Karaj | collected 2018-10 | reverse complement strand
TTCTTACTTGACATGAGCCCTGCAGGAAAGCAGGGTCACTTCAAGGCTATGAGAAAGCTTGCAAGCGAGCATCCCGCTGAGAAGGTGGGCGAAGAAGTTCGTAAGCTTTACAGCTGGAACAACGAAGAGGATAAGCTTATCAACAACTAATCTTCTTTAAAGAGACTTGATTAAGGGAGATCCGCGGATCTCCCTTATTTGTTTAAATCATCATTGGGAGGATAGAGTCATGGGAATGACAATGACACAGAAGATCCTGGCAGCCCACGCGGGACTTGAATCGGTTACCGCCGGCCAGCTCATAATGGCGGATCTGGATCTGGTGCTGGGAAACGATATAACCAGCCCCGTTGCCATTAAGGAAATGGAGAAGAACAAACTTGATTCGGTGTTTGACAAGGATAAGATCGCCCTTGTTCCCGATCATTTTGTTCCGAACAAAGATATAAAGAGCGCCGAGCACTGCAAATGTGTTCGTGAATTTGCTTTAAAGAATGAGATCACCAATTACTTTGAAGTGGGTGAGATGGGTATAGAGCATGCTCTGTTGCCCGAAAAAGGACTTACGGTGGCAGGAGACGTTATCATAGGTGCGGATTCCCATACATGTACCTACGGTGCACTCGGAGCTTTCTCCACAGGTGTCGGAAGTACCGATATGGCTGCAGGTATGGCTACGGGCAAGACCTGGTTCAAGGTTCCTTCAGCCATTAAGTTCAATATCGTGGGAAAGCCTTCAAAATGGGTTTCCGGTAAGGACGTGATCCTTCATATCATCGGTATGATCGGCGTTGACGGTGCTTTATACAAGTCCATGGAATTCTGCGGCGAAGGCCTTAAGAATCTGACTATGGATGACAGATTCACCATCGCAAACATGGCTATCGAAGCCGGTGCAAAGAACGGCATATTCCCTGTTGATGAGCTTACTGAGGCTTATCTTAAGGAGCATGCAAAGAGACCTTACAAGGTATACGAAGCCGATGCGGATGCCGAGTATGACGAGGAATATACCATAGATCTTTCAACCCTTAAGTCAACTGTTGCTTTTCCTCATCTTCCCGAGAACACAAAGACGGTCGATGAGATAGGAGAGCCTGTTAAGATCGACCAGGTCGTTATCGGTTCATGTACCAACGGACGCATCGACGACCTTCGCATTGCAGCAAAGGTTCTTTCGGGACGTCATGTTAAGAAGGGTATACGTCTTATTGTTATTCCTGCCACACAGAGCATTTACCTTCAGGCAATGGAAGAGGGACTTCTTAAGACCTTTATCGAGGCCGGCGGTGTTGTTTCTACTCCTACCTGCGGTCCCTGTCTCGGAGGATACATGGGGGTTCTTGCAGAGGGCGAAAGATGCGTATCAACAACAAACCGTAACTTCGTGGGACGTATGGGACACATCACCAGCGAGATCTACCTTGCAAGTCCCGCCGTTGCAGCGGAAAGTGCCGTTAAGGGCTTCATAGCCGCACCGGAAGAATAAGGAGGATAAGATAAATGAAAGCTACAGGACATGTATTTAAATACGGCGATAACGTGGATACCGACGTTATCATCCCCGCAAGATATCTTAATTCTTCGGATCCCAAGGAACTGGCTACCCATTGCATGGAAGATATCGACAAAGATTTTGTGAACAAGGTTAAGGCAGGTGACATCATCGTTGCTACAAAGAACTTCGGCTGCGGCTCCTCAAGAGAGCATGCTCCCATTGCCATCAAGGCAAGCGGTGTAAGCTGCGTTATCGCCGATACCTTCGCACGTATCTTTTACCGTAATTCCATAAACATCGGACTTCCCATCATGGAGTGCGCAGAGGCGGCAAATTCCATCAATGCAGGGGATGAAGTGGAAATCGATTTTGATTCAGGTATCATCACCGACAAGACCACCGGTCAGTCCTTCAAAGGACAGCCCTTCCCCGAATTCATGCAGAAGATCATTAATTCGGAAGGCCTGATGAATTATATCAAAAATTCATAATGGATCTAAACGGGCGGATATCCGCCCGTTTTTTTATTAAATTCAACTTGAAACACATGTTCGATTGTGATAAGATTTTGTCATGAAAAAGAATGATTATATTCTGATCGGAATATTGCTGATATTGAGTCTGGCCGTATCCTTAAGCGTCTTTTTGAAAGGACACGCTTCGGAGGCTTCGGTTGTGGTGATAGCCGTTGACGGGAATGCGGTGGGAACATATTCATTACGGGAGGACAGGGAGATTCCGATTGATAATGAATACGGACATAATCTGATCGTTATTTCGGATGGAAAGGTTTTTATCGGAGAATCCGATTGTGACGGCAGGGATTGTATTGCGATGGGAAGGATATCCAAAGGCGGAGACAGGATCGTCTGCCTTCCCCACAGACTTGAAGTATATATAAAGGGCGGCGACGGCGTCGATACGGTGGCTTACTGATGAAGAGGGTAAATGTTAAGCGGCTGTGCGTTATGGGGGTTCTGATCGCTGCGGCTATGCTGTTTTCGTATGTTGAGAGTCTTGTTCCTGTTTTTCTTCCGATTCCGGGAGTAAGGCTGGGATTGGCAAATATAGTTGTTTTGCTGGCACTTTTGATGTTTAAGCCCGGCGAAGCTTTTCTGATCGGTTTTATCAGGGTATTGCTTTCGGGGATCCTTTTTGGAAATCCCTTTTCTCTGGCAATGTCCTGCAGCGGTTTTTTGTTAAGCTTTCTTGTAATGTATATTTTTAAGCGGAGTGATAAGTTTTCGATACCCGGGATCAGTATTGCGGGCGGAATGTTTCACAATGTTGCTCAGCTTCTTTGTGCCCGGATCATCCTATCTTCTTACGGAATCATGATCTATATGTTTCCTCTTTGCGTTGTGGGATGCATCACGGGCTGTATAAACGGATTTATCTGTAAAATGATATTTGAAAGGACTGATAAACATGATTGGATATCTGAGGGGTGAACTCCTTGAGAACCGTCCCGGTCATATTATGATCGATGTGGGCGGTGTGGGATATATCGTAAGTGTCTCCGAGAGCATGCGTGAGGAACTGCCGGCCATAGGCAATGAAGTAAGGGTATATACCTATATGAGTGTCAGAGAGGACGGTATCACCCTTTACGGCTTTAATACAAGGGATCAGCAGGATATGTTCCTGATGCTCATCGGTGTCAGCGGCGTGGGTCCCAAGGGAGCGCAGGGGATCCTTTCGGTATTCTCGGTTCCGGATCTTAAGTATGCGATCCTTAATTCCGACAGCACAAAGATCGCCAAGGCTCCCGGTATCGGAAAGAAGACGGCGGAGCGCATGATCGTGGACCTTAAGGATAAGATCGATCCCAACGATGTTCTCGGTCTTTCACCCGAGGCGGGCAAGGATTCAAACAAAGCTCTGTCAGGGGAGGCGAAGGATGCGCTGGAAGGTCTGGTTGCACTGGGCTACGATCGAAAGGCTTCCGAGAAAGCAATCTTAAGTGTGGAAGGTTACGAGGAGCTTTCTTCCGGAGATATCATAAAAAAGGCATTTTTATTCCTGCTGTAAGCATAGGGGTTCATTATGGGAAATATAATCAAAACCGATGTGATGGAGGAGGACGTTGTTTTAGACGGTTCCTTACGTCCGCACTATTTAAAAGAATATATCGGACAGGACAAGGTCAAGGAGATCATGAAGGTCTATATCGATGCGGCTTTGGGACGCAAAGAGGCTCTTGATCATGTGCTTCTTTACGGACCTCCCGGTCTTGGTAAGACTACTCTTGCGCAGATAATCGCAAACGAGATGCATGTTAATATCCGTATCACCAGCGGCCCTGCCATTGAAAAGCCCGGGGATATGGCTGCCATCTTAAGCGGTCTTAAGGAGGGAGACCTTCTTTTTATAGATGAGATCCATCGTTTAAACAAGCAGATCGAGGAAGTGTTATATCCTGCAATGGAGGATTACTCTTTGGATATAATGATCGGAAAAGGCCCCTCTGCCAAGTCCATCAGGCTCGATCTTCCGAAGTTTACTCTTGTGGGAGCCACCACAAGGGCCGGGCTTTTGTCGGCTCCTTTACGTGACCGTTTCGGCGTTGTGGCCAAGCTTGAGTTTTATTCGGTAGAGGAACTGTCTTTAATAATCAGGCATTCCGCAAAGCTCTTAAATGTAAAGATCGATACGGAGGGCGCAACGGAGATCGCAAGGAGGAGCAGGGGAACTCCCAGACTTGCCAATCGTATGCTTAAGCGCGTAAGGGACTTTGCCGAGGTAAGGTATGACGGTGCCATAACCGCTGAGGTTGCCCGTACGGCTCTGGACCTTCTTGATGTTGATAAGATGGGACTTGATCATATAGACAGGAACATCCTTACCACCATGATCGAACTTTACAAAGGCGGTCCCGTAGGTCTTGATAACCTTGCAGCCACCATAGGTGAGGATTCCGGAACCATAGAAGAGGTTTATGAACCCTATCTTATCAAAAACGGATTTCTTGTCAGAACCCCCCGTGGAAGATGCGTCACGGACCTTGCATATAGCCATTTAGGTATTGAAATTCCTACCTGATTAAATTATAATTATTTTGTGTTTGTTTTCAGACACATTGGTATGTTATTGGGATCGGGACACTTATTTGGAGGTATGTCGTATATGGCATCCAAGAATGATACTGAGGTAATCATTGCCGGTAAAGTTCTAAGGCTTAGCGGGTATGAGAGTGAGGAATATTTACAGAAGGTAGCAGCTTACATCAACGGAAAGATTTCCGAGTTCAACAGAGTCGACAGTTTTCACAAGGCTCCTTCGGAAACCCAGAGTATTCTGTTACAGTTGAATATTGCGGATGATTATTTCAAGGCTAAAAAACAGATATCTCTTCTTGAGGAGGAACTGCAGGCCAAGGAAAAAGAACTCTATGATCTGAAGCATGAGCTTATCGCTTCGCAGATCAAGCTTGAAAACAGCGAAAAGAGCTCCAAAAAACTTAAGAGCCAGCTTGATGAATCCAACAATAAAGTCATTCGTTTGGAAACGGAATTAAAAATGAACTAAGGAGAAGGCCCTGTCATTTACAGGGCTTTTTTATTACATGAAATCATCACGGACACTGAAAAGAAAGGTTGAATTACTGGCCCCCGCAGGAAACTTCGAGGGTCTTGTGGGTGCGATCAATGCAGGCTGTGATGCGGTCTATATCGGGGGGAAGGCTTTTGGGGCAAGGGCCTACGCCGATAATTTTTCCGATGAGGAGATCGTAAAGGCAATAAAATATGCCCATTTGTTTGATGTTAAGATATATCTTACGGTAAATACACTGGTCAAGGAACGGGAATTTGATAAAGCGGTAGAGTTTGTTGCCCCCTTTGTTAAAGTCGGACTTGATGCTTTTATCGTTCAGGACATAGGGCTTGCCAATGTCCTTCGTGATACATATCCCGAAACCGAGATACATATGAGCACACAGTGTTTCATAACCGGTCCGGGATCTGCGCAGTTCTTTAAGGAATTTGGCGCGACACGTGTTGTTCTTGCAAGGGAGCTTTCTTTAAAAGAGATCGAAACCATAAAGAAGACCGTCGATATTGAACTTGAAACCTTTATCCACGGCGCAATGTGTTATTGTTATTCGGGACAGTGCCTGTTTTCATCAGCCCTGGGAGGCAGGAGCGGAAACAGGGGAAGATGTGCGGGCCCCTGCAGGCAGATGTACGATGCCATAGTTGACGGGAAGGAATATCATGACAGATATTTCCTTTCCATGAAGGATCAGTGTACGCTGACGATCCTTGATAAGTTACTTGATGCGGGCATTGATTCGTTAAAGATCGAAGGCAGGATGAAGAAGCCCGAATATACTGCTTTTGTCACATCTGTTTACAGAAAATACATCGATCTGTATAATAGCGGAGGGGACTTCTTTGTTGATCCCAAGGACATCGAAAAACTTCGTTCGATCTATATGCGATCGGAGATCGGCACGGGCTATTATGAGAGGCAAAAGGGCCGTGAAATGATGAGCCTTGATAATCCCGGATATTCGGGAAATGACGATGCCCTGATGCTTAAGATCAGAAAGCGTTATGTTGAAGTTTTGAAGAAAGCGAAGATAACCGGTTACTTCAGTGCATCTGCCAAAACGGGCTTAAGCCTTACCTTATGTTATAAGGATATTTCGGTAACTGCCACGGATCCTATGTGTGAGGAGGCCAAGTCTAGGCCCACTACAAAGGATGATATCGAAAGAAGCTTAAGCAAGCTTGGAAATACACCCTTTGAATTTGAAGAACTGTATATTGAAACGGTGGGGGATTGTTTTATTCCCGTTAAAACCATAAATGAATTAAGAAGAAAAGCCACGGAGGATTTACTAAATGAAATATAATCTTTGGATCTCATATACAATGCCACAGCAGTATTCAAATGATATAGGAACCGATGTCAATATCATCATTCCCTATGATGCTTTTGATGACTTTTCGGTGATCATTGATATGGATAAGAAGTTCTATGTCAATCTTCCCATGGTAGTAAGGGATAAGGACAAGGACGGCTTAAGGGCGTTTATCGAAAGCGCATCAAAGGATGAAAGGGTAAAGGGCGTTGTTATCAACAATACGGAAAGCCTTATGCTTTTGCAGGAGCTTGTTTTTGCAAAAGAGATAATAACGGGCGCAGGGCTTTATGCATGGAATGAGGAGTCTCAGAAGGTTTATTCAAAGCTTTCTTCCAATTATGTATATCCCTACGAGCTTTCCAGGCATGAAATGACCGACAACAAGGAGTCCCGTCCCGGTATCCTTACGGTTTACGGCCGTTTCCCCCTTATGGTTTCCGCAAACTGCATAAGAAATACCGCAGCCGAGTGTAAGGGCGGAGCAGGAGAGACCTTCGGATATCTTAAGGACAGAAAGAACATGCTCCTTCCCGTTTTGTTCCAGTGCAAGAATTGCTACAACATTGTTTACAATCCGATCCCCACATCCTTGCATGAATTTGTGGGAAGTGACATCGACTTTACCAAGGATCTCCTTATTTCCTTTACGGATGAATCCGATACAGCTGCAGGAAGAGTGATCGATTTCTACAGGGAACTCCTTAACGGAAATATGGGACAGTTCCCCATCAAGGAATTTACAAAAGCTTATTTTACCCACGGAGTGGAATAGGAACAGATGGTTCAGTATATTACCGCGTTTTCCAAGTATTTCATTACCATATTCATGGTTCTGTATACTATGGAATGTTTCTTGGTCTTTCGCTATAAGGATGAGAAGGCACGGAAGGGCGTTTATGTGCGTCAGCTGGTTCTGACGATACTCATGCACTTTTCATGCTTTCTTTCCATATGCTTAAAATCCGGTAATATACGATTTTTGTTTTTCTACGCGGTCTTTCAGATAGTTATACTGGCGGTGATGGAGATTTTCCCCATGGTCTATCCCAGGATGAACCGCCTTATCATCAACAATGTCAGCATGCTTTTAAGCGTGGGGCTTGTAATGCTGGCAAGGCTTGATTTTTCCATGGCTGTCAAGCAGCTTATTGTGGTGTCCATATCCATTGTCATTGCGGGCTTCATACCCTATGCGATGATCAGAATGAGAAAACTTCCCAATAAGCCTCTGTTTTACGGTACCGCAGGCATTGTTCTGCTGGGTATCGTTTATCTTACCGGTACCATCGCAAACGGTTCAAAGCTGGCAATTTCCATTTTCGGTCTGTCTTTCCAGGCATCGGAATTTGTAAAGATCCTGTTTGTTTTCTTTGTGGCAGGTGCCCTTTATAACAGTACTTCATTTCTCAATATCGTTTATATAACCGTCATAGCGGCTATCCATGTGCTTCTTCTTGTAATGAGCAGGGACCTTGGTGCGGCACTTATTTTCTTTGTGGTTTATGTGCTGATGGTCTTTATCGCATCAAGAAATTATTTTTATCTGCTGCTTGGAAGTGCGGCGGGGGTGGCCGCGTCCATTATTGCTTTCAGGGTGTTCCGCCACGTTCAGGTGCGTGTGGCTGCCTTTAAGGATCCTTTTAGTGTGATCGACAATGAAGGTTATCAGATAACACAGTCACTCTTTGCAATTTCCAGCGGAAGCTGGTTCGGTCTCGGACTGTTTGACGGTACTCCCGAAACCATCCCCTATGTTGAGACAGACTTTATTTTTGCGGCCATCGCGCAGGAATTCGGGCTTATCTTTTCCATATGCCTTGTTCTTATCTGCTTAAGCTGCTTTTTGATGTTCATAAACATTTCCATGCGGTTTAAGAATTCGTTCTATAAGTACGTTGCCATCGGCCTTGGCATGACCTATGTATTTCAGGTATTCCTTACCGTAGGCGGTGAGATCAAGTTCATTCCCCTTACCGGCGTAACCCTTCCTCTGGTAAGCTACGGTGGTTCATCGGTGATGGCTACGGTATTTACGTTCTTCATCATTGAGGGGCTTTACGTTGTGCGAAGTACGCCCGAAACCGTAGCAGCCTACAATGATAAGAAACCGGCAGAGCAGCAAAAGGAAAACTTCTTTACAAAACAGCCAAATATCATAATGGGGATCTCGTACCTTTTTATTGCGACATTTCTTGTTATGAGCGTATATATCTGCCTGAATTCAAATGTCAGGGAAGAAGAATATATAAACAACAGTTACAATCCCCGTCAGGAGGTTCTGATAAAGCAGAACATCAGAGGTTCCATTTACTCCCGTGACATGGAAGTGCTGGCCGAAACCCAGGTTGTGGACGGAGAGGAGATAAGATATTACCCGTATGCCAATATCTTTGCCCATTCCGTCGGTTATTCCACCAAGGGAAGAATGGGACTTGAGGCGCTGGCAAATTATTATCTGATCAATTCAAACCAGCCAATGACCGAGAGGATAGCTGCAGATATTTCTGCTTCGAAGTACAAGGCGGACAGTGTTGTTACTACACTTGATGCGGGGCTTCAGAAAGCAGCATATACATCTATCGGAAATTATCGCGGTGCGGTTGTTGTTTCGAATCCAAAGACAGGTGAGATACTTGCAATGGTATCAAAGCCTGATTTCAATCCCAATGAGATCGATTCAATCTGGGAAGACCTTCTGGCGGATGAATCCAGTACGGTACTTTTAAACCGTGCGACACAGGGACAGTACCCGCCGGGATCATGTTTTAAGATAATGACCCTTCTTGAGTATATCAGGGAAAATCCGGACAGTTATGCGAATTATCGTTTCAGATGTATCGGTGAGCTGAGTACACCCGACGGAAAAATAACATGCTACAACCATGAGACACACGGAAATGTTGACCTTAAGAAATCCCTTGCTGTTTCCTGTAACTCCAGTTTCGGTAATATCGGACTTTTGTTAAACAGACAGGCATTTCAGAAGACCCTTGATGAATTGCTGTTTAACAATGAGCTGCCACTTACCGCCAGCTACAGTAAGAGTTCCTGTATCGTTAACGATGAGATGAACGATCTTGAGATGGTCCATACCGCCTTCGGACAGGGCGAGACCCTTATGACACCGGTTCATATGAATCTCATTACCTGTGCAATTGCAAACGACGGTGTACTTATGAAGCCCTATATGGTTGATCGTGTCATCAATTCAGCCAATAACACGGTTACGACTCTCGGTACACCTACGCAGTATGCATCCCTTATGACAAAAGAAGAATCGGATATCCTTTCGGAATATATGGAGGAAGTTGTAAAAACAGGAACTGCCAGAAAATTAAAAAACAGTTCCTATACAGTGGCCGGAAAGACCGGATCTGCGGAGTTTTCTTCTCTTTCTTCTTCCTCACATTCATGGTTTACCGGATTTGCCCCTGTTGAAGATCCTGAGATTTGTGTTACAATAATCCTCGAGGAAGCCGGAGCATCGGGTATACGTGCGGTGCCCATGGCAAAGAAGATATTCGATGAGTATTTCAGAAGATATGACGACTCTGAATACAATGATGAACAATAAGGAAGGACAGTTCAACTATGAAAAATGCCACGAGCTGTGGCGGTGTTGTCATACATAAGGGCAAGATACTGCTGCTTTATAAGAATTACGGAGACAGATATTCGGGCTGGGTGCTCCCCAAGGGCTCCATGGAAGAAGGAGAGACCTGTGAGGAGACGGCTCTCAGAGAAGTTAAAGAAGAAACCGGTGCCACCGGTGAGATCATAAAGTACATTGACGAAACAAGCTTTGAATTCAATTCACCGGAGGGACGCATCCTTAAGCATGTAAAGTGGTACCTCATGAAATCCCAGAATTACTATTCCCGCCCTCAGCGCTCGGAGTATTTCGAGGATTCCGGCTACTACAAGTACCACGAAGCCTACCACCTTCTTTATTTCCAGAATGAGCGTCAGATCCTGGAAAAGGCTTATGAAGAATACAAAAAAATAAGACGTGATAATATATTAAAAGGTCGGGAATGATGATCCCGACCTTTTTCGTGTCCTGTGCGATTAATATCAGTTTTGACCTCTTGCAAAAGAGAAGTGGAAACCTACCACTCATTTATCATTTTGCCCACATTTATAAGGTGATCGGCAATTCTTTCGGAGTTGGATGCAAGGGACATATACTGTGATCCGACAATGGCTGTGCAGATGCCCTCATTGAGTCTGACGATGTGATTTTCCTCCATTCTGGCGGTGATCTTGTCTATCTCATCCTCAATCTTGTCAGCCTCTTCAAAAGCTGCGGAGTCCTTGGTGGTATATGCCTTAATGATATTATCGTAGAGTCTTTCTATGTGTTCACGCAGGTATGCGATCTCGAAGATTGCGGATTCGGAGAATCCCTGGTTTTCCTTCTTGAGAGTATCGGCGTATTCCATGATGTTTTCTGCGTAATCGCCGACTCTTTCAAGATCGCTTATGGTATGGAAGGTGGTGGCCACATATTTGTGGTCCTTTTCACTAAGCGGAAGCTTTGAAAGTTCCACCACAAATTTCACAAGTTCTTTGTTTATATAGTCAATTTCTTCTTCGTTTTCTCTAAACTGATCCTGCTGGGAGAAGTCCAGTTTGCAAATGGTCTCCAGCGAGCAGATGTAATTTCGCATGGCAATATCGGCCATATTCACGATTTCTTTCTTCAGCTGAGCAACCGCGATAGGCGGGGTCTTCAACATGTTGCGATCCACGTAGTAGAGCCTTCTTTTGTTTTCCTCGGCGTTTTCTTCTTCCTTGTCGGGAATGATCTTGGTCACTATCTTCACCAGGATATTGGTAAGCGGTAAAAACAAAACGACTGTCAGCACGTTAAACACCGTGTGGAACATGGCCAGCTGGATCTGCGGAACGTTGGGGAACAGGCGCTCAAACAGCATGCCGAAGGAGGCGTTGCCACCGGTGGTGGCGGTCAGAAGTAAGCCCAGGATCATGAACAAAACAACACCGCCTACGTTAAAAAGAAGGTGGATAAGAGCTGTTCTTTTTGCGTTCTTGCTGCTTCCGAGACCTGCGATCATTGCAACTACGCAGGAACCGATGTTAGAACCCATGGTAAGGAAAATACCCTGATCGAGAGTGACGAGGCCGGTGACAACCATGGTAATGGTTATGGAGGTCATGACCGAGGAACTCTGGATGATGGCCGTGAAAACGGTACCCACAAGTACCAGCAACAAGGCGCTGTCTATCCTTGCAAGGAATTGTTTGACGGCGTCAAGTTCGGAGAAGGTTCCCATCGACGAGCTCATGATAGATAAGCCCACAAAGAGCATACCGAATCCCGAGAAAATACCGCCGAAGCGCTTTAACTGATCCTTCTTGGAAAAGAGGGTGATCATGGCTCCGACACCTGCAAATGCGGAAAAGATGACTGTGGTGGAAAGGCTGTTGTCGCCGGTCATACCAAGGGCGACTATCTGACCGGTAATGGTGGTACCGATGTTGGCACCGTATATGACCGTGGCCGCCTGAGCAAGGGACATGATGCCTGCGTTAACGAAACCGATTATCATGACGGTGGTTGCACCGGAGCTTTGGATCGCAGCGGTGGTAACGGCACCTATTCCGACGCCTATCAATTTGTTGCCGGAGACACGTTTAAACAGTGACCGCAGCTTGCCGGAACTGACGGCCTCTAAGTTGGAACTCATGGTGGAACATGCTACCAGGAATATACCGATTCCGGCTAACATGGATAAAATTGCAGAAACAATAGTTACAGAATTCATTAACTTACCCTCCGATCGAGGCACGAGCCGTAGAATAAAGAATTGGATCGATGCGAATAATATAGTAGCAAGATGAAAAATGAATGTCAATTATGTTCAATTTGATGGTCTAATCGGCTCATAGGTGATAATATGACAGAAGAGTATAGTGATTGCAAAGGTGGTAAAAGCATGAGAGCGGTAGTAACAAGGGTTAAGGAAGCCTCTGTCACCATCGACGGAACAATAAAAGGACAGATAAACAAGGGGTTCCTTGTTCTTCTGGGAGTGCATGTGACCGATACGGAAGAAATCGCAAAGAAGATCGCAGACAAGATCTGCGGCCTTCGTGTCTTTGAAGATGCGGATGGAAAGATGAATGTTAATCCCACGGACGCGGGGGCAGAGCTCTTGATCGTCAGCCAATTTACACTTTACGCAGACTGTAAGTCCAGACGCCCCGGCTTCACAGAAGCCGCCAGACCCGACCTTGCGATTCCACTTTACGAATTGGTGATCTCTGAATGCAGAGCCCGCGGTTTCAAAGTCGAAACCGGAGAATTCGGCGCCGATATGCAGGTAGCGTCTGTAAATGATGGGCCGGTGACGATCATAATTGATAGTGAGAAATTGTAAAATTATAACCATTGAATACCCTGAAATGATAAAAGGTCGGGAATATTCCCGACCTTTTAAATGTTTTATGCGATTACTCTTTAACAGGGATACCCGCTTTGGCAAGAAGCTTTTCAAGCTCTTTTACTCGGGCTTCAGCAGCGTCAGCGCGTGATTCTGCAATTACTGCACGGTTCTTTTCTATTTCTGTGTTAACGCGTTCTTCTGCGCGTCCTTCTTCTTTTGCATCTAACAATAAGGCCCATTCTTTCATAAATTCGGTCCTCCACAGTTCGTTTCGTCGACCTTTTTCTACAGCGGCTTCTATCCGCTTGGAAAGATCACCGGTGGGTTCGCCTGTTTCAATGTAATGATATAATTCCTCAAGCTTTTCGGGAATATCGTTCCCCTTATATGTAGTATTATAGTATATTTTTGTTGTTCCGTCATTAAGTTCTAAATCCATCTCATTACATTTTTCTGAAAAAGTATACTGCCGAAGGCCGTAACCGTAAGGATCGAAAGTACAGATAAATAAAACGGTACTTTCAGGTAAACTCTTGTAATGGTTGCCTTTGTTCATGAAATCAATGTCTATAGAGCCCTGATAGAAGCGGCTTCTTTTGGCAAGTTCAAGTTCAGGAACGTTTTTATGTCCTAAGTTCTGCATTTCAGTATCGTAGATTCTGCCATAGGAATCTTTATTATATACGTCCAATCGTATTGGCTTTCCATCAGAAGTGAAGCGAAATTCCTTCTGCGTTTCCAATTCCGTCAATTCACCTACCGGTTTATCCAAAAGACATTCCAGTACATCTCTGCAAAGGTTAAGATCTTCCATAACCTTACCGAACATGAAATCATCTCTGAATTCCAGTTCTTCATAACTTTTGTGTGTGACTCGTGATTCACCCATAAATTGTCCTCCAATATATTTGATTTTGATTTGGCAGGAACAGAGTGAAAATGAAGTGTTTTCTTATTCCTGCCGAGGGCGTGTGGTTTTTTATAAGCAGGAATTTCAGATACAACTTTTTGATTGGGTCGGGGAGCCCAAAAGACTGTTATAGATTGCTTTGAAATGAAATTTGCTTACGGAAATATAGTAACATAAGTTGGAAAAACTGTCTGTTAAATAATTGTAAACTTAGAATAGGAAATATATACTGATTATATACGAGTCTCGGAATAATTGAAAAAGGAATAAATTTATGTACGCATATAGTGAATTATACATATCAAGTGCACAGGATGTATTAGGCAAAATGCTGGAATATGCCGTATATGATTTAAACATGAAAGTTGAAGAAATATACAAGGCTTTTCTAAATTCGGGTATTGCGGAAAGATTTGGCGTGGGGGAACCTAAATTCACGGTGGGAATGTCCGGGATTGAATTGGCTTCGCAGGTTATGCATTGTATAACAGGAGAATATGTATATGTAGAAGCGGAATCCAGGTTTGAAAGATCACCCGAATATTGGGCCGGATGGGCAATCGCATATTACGAATGGTATCGAAATATTCCATTTAAAAAGTTGGACAGGCATATTCCGATACAGGAGATTGACAGACGTATTGAGCGAAGAGTTGCTAAAAATATTTAGATATGAATCGAGGGGCTGATAAAGCCCCTCGTGTTGTTTATATGGAATATGATTTTGATTATTATGCAGGAATCTTGACTTCTGTTTCTTCTTCACCTTCCATTGTGAAGAAGGACATCTTTTCGTTAAGAGTCTCGGCCATGTCGCGAAGGTCGTTGGCGGCATCGCTGATGAGAGAGAAGGTTGCGTTTAATTCCTCCATGGAAGCGTTGGTTTCTTCCGTGGAAGCTGCGTTCTGCTGGGAGATGGCGGAAAGCTCGGCGATGATGTCGGTGAAGCTTGCCTTTAAGTTATTAAGCATGTGGATCTTATCGGAGATCAGCTTTGTGGAGTCGTCGATGTTGCTGATGTTGTCAACAACTGCGTCCATATCTGCCTTGGTGTCGGTAAGCTGATGATTCTGCTCTTCAACACTGGTGCTTAAGGATTCAAGGGTTTCAACACTCTTCTGAGACTCAGAAACAAGGACTTCCAAAATCTTGTTGATGGATACGGCAGCTTCTTTTGACTGAGATGCAAGGATACCGATCTCTGTAGCAACTACGGAGAAGCCCTTACCGTGCTCACCGGCTCTTGCAGCCTCGATGGATGCGTTAAGGGAAAGGAGATGAGTCTGGCCTGCAATCTCGGTAATGATATTTGAAGCCTCTGCGATCTCTTTTACGGAATCGTTGGTGAGGCGGATCTGGGAGTTGATGTCCTGCATGGAGTTCATGACATCGGCATTTTTGCCCATTAATGCATCAAGAGTATCAACGGTACGCTTAGCACCGTTCATCATATCCTCGGCGGCAACTGTGAGAGCTTCCACTCTGTCGGTGATCTCGTCGATGCTGTTACCCATTTCGGTTGTGTTTGTTACGGAGTTTTCAACGTTTTCTGCCTGCTCGTTTGCACCGCGGCTGATATCTTCAACCGCACAGGTAACCTGCTCTGCAACACGGGAAGCTGCTTCTGCGGAATTTGCAAGATTGATTCCGGACTGGGTAACGTCTGCGGACAGTTTCTTTGTTGCTGCGATAACATCCTGAAGCTTATCTCTTAACTGAGCGGAGCTTCCTGCGATAACACCGAGTTCATCCTTACGATTGTAGGTACGGTCATTGATGAAGAAGGAAAGTTCACCGCCTTCAAGACTTTCGAGACCGTCCACGATATCTTTGATGGATCTTGTTGTTCTTGAAATGAGTACACGTGCAACACCGAGATTAAAGAGGAAGAAAGCGATAAATACAAAGATGATCGCATGTGCTGCCGCTTTCATATTGTTTACTACGAGTGAAGTGTCGCGGCCCGCAAAGATCATACCTGCAACTGTTCCGTCGGAGTTTTTTAAAGGAATGTAGTAAGCGTAATAATCCTGACCTGCGATCTGGAAGTTCTTGGCAAGATATTCATTGCCTTTCTTAAGTACTTCTTCAACTACTACATCGGAAGCCTTTGTTCCTTCCATTCTTAAACCTGTTTCTGCATCTTTAAGGGAAGTTATATATCGGGTATCGCCGTAGAAAACGGTGTAGTGCATACCTGTCTGCGCATTAAGCTTATCTAACTGTTCCTGATACAGATCGTGGATCGCTGTGTCACCCTTTAAGAGCTCACCGTCTTCGGAAAGTGACCAGTCACCGGACCATTCATGGGAGATCTCATCTTCCATAAGCACTGCTGCTGCATGAAGGCCTTCTGAGAAGGAAGAGTAGTAAGCCTTCTGTATGTGCGTGTAACCGATCTGACCTACGGTAGCCGACATTAAAAGTGCAAGTACTGATGCAATGATGATAATGCGGCGGACCATGTTCCTGCTTTTCTTTGTTGTTTTCTTCATACGATACCTTTCTGATTTAATAATCGTGCATAAAAAAAGCACAGGCGTCACGCACTGTGCTTCAGGGGAATGAAACTGATGATTGCAACTGGCTGACATTTTAAAGTCCCTATAGCTTTGCGTCACGAGCTTTCGCTCGCTTTGCCTATAACAAAACGAGAGGATTATATACGAAGGAAATAGAGGAGTGCAATAGTTTTTTGCATAGAGAAAGCGATTTCTGTAAATAAGCACACGGATTAACGAAATATTAACATGCAATTTAGCGATAATACACAAAGGGGTATATATTTCGCCGAAAAATACCCAAAAACAGGGAAAAGAAAAGGGCGACAGCATTGCTGTCGCCTGTGATTTACAATACACCTACGATATTAAGATCCGGTATCTTGGAAAGATCTATAAGATCATTTTCACGCTTTACAAGGGGCCGTGAAAGCTTTAATGAATTGATGAGTATCACCTCTGCCAGGGTATCGTCAGAGAGGCGGACCGTAAGGCCTAACTGAGAGCTGGCGATGTGGGAGAGGATCTGCTTAAGACACAGAGTGTCGTAGTAACGTTCGGTCTTCTCGAAGTTTTCAATGACCTGGAAGGGGATCAGGGACTGCCTGTAAACCCGGGCGGAAGTCATTGCCTCATAAGCATCTATTATACTTATTATCTTTGCGAAGCGGTTTATCTGGGGCTCCTTAAGTTTGGAAGGATAACCCGTTCCGTCGCAGCGTTCGTGATGCATCAGAGTAGCCTTTAAGATGTTTTCGTCAAGATTCTCGTCCTGAAGAAGATTAAATCCTTTAAAGGTGTGAGTCTTGATCATTTCATATTCCATATCGGTAAGACGCGTGGGCTTCCAGATTATCTCCTGAGGAAGAACAAGCTTACCTATATCATATAAAAAAGCACATTGGATAAGAAGAAAGATATCGGTCTGGGGAAGGCCGAGCCATGTTCCGAAAACTCCGGCGATAAGAGCGGAGTTTAAACAATGAGCATAGGTCATATCATCTTCGGAAGGAAGCATGTTGTAAAGATAATCAAGAAGTGCTTCGCCGTTCTTGGCACAGGCGGTTATCTCTGCGTAGATCTGGAACAGAATGCCCAGATCGATGTGCTGTTTGTCATTGATAAGACCGTCGATCTGCTTCTTATATCTGGGCATATAAATGTTGTAGGTCTTTTCAAACTGCTTGAAAGCACGGCTGACACGGACCTTCTCGAAATGAGTTGTGGCAAAGTCCTCCGGCTCCTTGATCTCTACGCACATTATGGAATGCCTCGATAATTTGGCTATCGCGATCTCATCCAGCTTGGTATTTGCGGGAAAAAGAAGCTCGTTTTTGTAGTTAAGAACGTCCTCCGCCAGCACCATGCCGGGCTCTAAGGCCATCACGGCTGTCATTTTCATAATTTATCCCCACCAATGTGTAAATTTTCACACTTTTCTTAAATATATCATACATTCAGCGCACTTGTGAAGATTTTTGTTTTTAGATTTACAAATTCGTGTTAAGATAAACAAAGCGGAGGAATAAAGTTGAATTTTGATGAGCGTGTTGTTTTTTCGGAGGATATAAAGAACCGGGAAAAAACAATAAAAATGATCAAAAAAAACAAGGGCTTTAAGAACCTTTATATAGTGGCTTTCAGAAATGACGCTTTGAAGCCTGAAATCTATCCGACGCTTCAGTTTAAGCAAAAGAAGTTATCAAGTGACGGTCTGCATGTCATCGGCGTATTTAAGGATGAATCCGAAGCCCTTGAGATGATAAGAAAGCTTTGCGAGCTTGCCGTGGAGGTTGATGAAAACTTTGATCTCAGGGAAGCCTTTTTGCGATACGGGGAGGGATCTGAATAATGGAGACCTTTCTTTTTGTTTTGCTTCTTATATTAAAGATACTGGGGATAACCCTTCTTGTGATCCTGGGGATAGTGCTGCTTCTGGTTTGCCTTATACTTTTTGTTCCCGTAAGGTACAGCGGCGAAGGATCCTTTATCGATAACAAACCGAAATTCAGGGCCAAGGCAAGCTATCTTTTGCATATACTTACCGTTAGCTTTGATATTGAGGACGAGGACAAGCTTAGGATAAAGCTTTTCTGTTTCCGATTAAATAAGAAGAAACAGGAAAAAGAAGAAGTATTTTCAGACGAACCTGCTGAAGAAAGCGGTTCCCAACCTGTCGTCGAGAATATTGCCGAGAAAGAATCCGAAGAAAAAATCGAAGATCTTTCGGAAGAGATAAAAGAAGAAAAGGCTGAAACACCTGAGGAAAAACCTGACGAAACTACGCCGGAAGCCCCGAAAGAAGCGCCTTCCGGCCATAAGTTCACAAAGAAAAAGAAAGAGAAAAAAGAAAAAAGTACCAAATCCCCGGGTATTTATGATAAGATTAAAGGGTATATGGAAAAGTTGAAGCGCGATGAGGTCAGGGAAAGCCTTGCCTTATGTAAGAAGCAGATAGGCATTGTCCTTAAGTCCGTTCTCCCGAAACGCTGGGATATAAACGGATCAGTCGGCTTTGACGATCCCTCGACAACCGGAACGGTATGTATGATCATAGGTATCATTTCTCCCTGGACATACAAGCATCTTCATGTTACGGGTGATTTTGAAAACGCAAAGATCGAGCTTTCCGGCAATTTTAAGGGAAGGATATATGGAGTGGTCCTTTTGACAGTGTTTTTAAGAGTATTCTTTAATAAGAATGTAAGAAAGGCCATTAAACTTTTTAAAGAAGAATGATCGGAGGAATCATAAATGGGTGAAGTAAATAACAATAACGACAAGAAATCCACAAATAACGTAAGCGTCATCGTTAATTCCCTTCTTGAAGGAATGGATGCGCTTCTTGCATCAAAGACCGTGGTGGGAGAGCCTACAAAGATCGGCGATACCATCATTCTTCCTCTGGTGGATGTTTCCTTCGGAGCCGGAGCGGGTGCTTCCCTCGGACATGACGACAAGGGCTCCAACAAGGGCTGCGGTGGCGGCGGACTTACGGGTAAGATGAGTCCCAATGCGGTTCTTGTTATAAAGAACGGAAATGTTAAGCTAGTAAACGTAAAGAATCAGGATACTCTGACCAAGATCCTTGACATGGTTCCCGATGTTATAGACCGCTTCACAAACAAGGGTGAATCAGATGTAAGCGATGAGGATGCTGTCAATGCGGCATTTCCCGAGAATGAAAAAGAGGATTGATCGTGTTATATAATGAAGAAAAGGAATTATCCTTTGATGATCTATTGAAAAAAGGTGATCCGGACAGCTTAAAAGAGTGCAAGGAATGGCTCGAAGCCGAGGAAAGAAAGATAAGTGCCGAAAAGGGACGTCTTGCCTATGAGGAGACCTTCTTTGAAAAGAAGATGGATATCTTAAAGGGCGGCTTTGCACAGCTTGAGGCGGATAAGAAGAAACTTGAAAGAGAACGTATAGCCTTTGAGACCGAGAAAGCGGTAAACAAGGAGTATCATTCCCAGGCGGCATACGAAGATCTTGCAGGTACGCTTTTTGCGGGCGTGAACAATTATCTGGGGCTTAAGAAGCGTTACAAGGATCTTTTAAAGATCTTTCATCCGGACAACATGTGCGGAGATCATGAGATGGTCATCCTCATCAATCGCGAATACGACCGGTTGAAGAATGATTTCGAGATGGGATTCAGATCCGTCAATTGAATATTCTGACAACAAAAAAGGAACGGTTCAAACCGTTCCTTTTAAAGTATCCATCTTTAAATTAAGCACGCTCAACTTTGCCGGATCTAAGACATCTCGTGCAAACATGAAGTCTCTTTGTAGTTCCGTTTACCTTGCAGTTAACGGACTGAATGTTGGAGCCCCAAATTCTGTTAGATCTTCTATGCGAATGGCTTACGTTATTTCCAAAATGAACACCTTTTCCACATACAGCACACTTTGCCATTTTTAGCACCTCCTTGAAAATCAAATAAAAAGTCACGAAACTCGCAACAACAGATACTATAACAGAAAGGTACAAAGATTGCAAGAGAAAAATAACAGTTTTCTTTTTCGTAATTATAAGGTATAATTCCTTAGAATGTTAAATCAAAAACGGAGGTAGCATATGAAGGGTTCATCTGTTGATACACATCTTGGCAACATCATCATCGATTCCAACGTTATCACGCAATATGCGGGCAGCGTGGCCGTAGAATGCTTCGGTATAGTCGGTATGGCCAATGTAAATGTTAAAGACGGGCTTGTTAAGCTTCTTAAGATAAATTCTGCCGACATCGGCAGAGGAATCTCCGTAAATGTTTCGGAGGATCACAAGCTTATCCTTGATTTCCATGTGATCGTTTCATACGGCGTGAGCATAAAGGCTGTCGTCGACAATCTTATAACCAATGTAAAGTACAAGGTGGAGGAATTCTCCGGCCTTGAGATAGAAGCTGTTAACGTCTATGTTGAGGACGTTAAAGTCATTGATGATTAATTTTTGGAGGATCGTATTTTGAGTACTACGTCTATTGATGCAAAGCTCCTTTCACAGATGTTTCTTGCAGGTGCAAAAAGGCTTGAAGATAATAAGGAGATCATAAACGAATTAAACGTTTTCCCCGTTCCCGACGGAGATACGGGTACGAACATGACGATGACCATCATGTCCGCAGCCAAGGAAGTTTACAATCTTTATTCCGTTAACGACACCACAATGGAGAATGTCTGCAAGGCAATTTCTTCCGGCTCCTTAAGGGGAGCAAGAGGAAACTCCGGTGTTATCTTATCCCAGCTTTTAAGAGGCTTCACAAAGATCGCAAAGACCTATGAAGCCATTACGATCCCTGAGATCGCCGAGGCCTGCGACAAGGCTGTATCCACTGCGTACAAGGCCGTTATGAAGCCTAAGGAAGGTACTATCCTTACAGTAGCAAAGGATGTTTCCGATAAGGCAACGGAGCTTGCGAACGCAGGTTGTTCCGATCTTGATCTTTTCATTAATGAAGTTATCAAGGCTGCTGAGGTATCCCTTGAGAACACACCAAACCTTCTTCCCGTATTAAAGGAAGCAGGGGTTGTGGATTCCGGCGGACGCGGACTTCTTGAGTTCCTTAAGGGCGCTTATGAAGCTTTCAGTGGCAAGGAAGTGGATCTTTCCTTCTTCAGCGGAGAAGAGAAGAAGCAGTCAGCACAGGAAAAGGCCGAGGAGCTTAAATACGGCTACAGCACAGAGATCCTTATTAAGACCGATAAGGTATTCAATATCAAGCATGAGATGGATTTCAAGGCATTTCTTGAGACCATCGGCGATTCAATTGCGATCGTTGCCGATGATGCTACGGTCAAGGTTCATGTATATACCAACGATCCCGGCCTTGTTCTTCAGAGAGGCTTAAAGTACGGCGAACTTACATCCGTTAAGGTTGAGAACCTTCGTCAGGGTACCGAGGAGAAGGCAGAGAAGGCAGAGAATAAAACTTCTGAACCCGCACCCGTAAATGTACCCAAGGAGCTTAAGGAGTACGGATTCGTTTCCGTATCCGCAGGTGAAGGTTTAAGCGAGATCTTCAGAGGTCTTGGGGTTGATGAAGTCATCGAAGGCGGTCAGACAATGAATCCTTCCACCGAGGATTTCGTTAAAGCCATCGGAAATGTAAATGCAAAGACAGTATTCATCCTTCCCAACAACAAGAACATTGTAATGTCCGCAAATCAGGCAGTATATCTCGTTGAGGATAAGAAGGTTGTTGTTATTCCTACAAAGACCATCCCTCAGGGTATCACCGCACTTATCAATTTCATGCCCGATTCGGATGCTGATACCAATACCGAGTCCATGAAAGAGGCGCTTGCAATGGTTAAGACCGGTCAGGTAACCTATTCCGTAAGGGATACAAGACTTGATGATAAGGACATAAAGGAAGGGGATTATATGGGAATCGGCGATTCCGGACTTCTTTCCGTAAATGCCGACCTTACACCCTGTGTAACGGAGATGATCGAGGAAATGGCTCTTTCCGACGAGCCCGTTGAACTCATCACCGTTTACTACGGAGCAGATGTTAAGGAAGAAGATGCTGAAAAGATCGTTGCTTCCGTAAGTGCAAAATTCCCCAATGTGGACTTTGAACTTCAGTACGGCGGACAGCCCATATATTACTACATCGTTTCTGCCGAATAAGCCATCATCCCCCGGAAGCCTGTGTTTTCCGGGGGTTTTTGTATCTAAAAGGAAAAAGAATGAGATTTGATTCTGATATCAAGGAAGTAAAAGGAATAGGCGAAAAGACTGCGGAGCCCTTCAGGCGTCTCGGCATCAACACGGTGGAGGATCTTATAGGATATTATCCCAGGATCTATGAGAAGTTTGAGATCCGTACTGCGGTCCGTGATGTCATCGAAGGTGAGCGAAATGCCGTGGAAGGCCGCATTGTCGGAAGCCCCAAGGTCATGCGTTTTAAGAACAAGACCTTTGTCAACACATATATCCGTGACAGAAACGGCGATCCCATGGAGATCAGATTCTATAACATGCCCTATATCGCCAAGACCTTGAAAAACGATTCCATATATGTATTCAGAGGCTTTGTAAGAAGAAAAGGCGCCGCTGTCGTCATGAATCAGCCAAGGATGTATAAATCCGCTGAATACGACCTTATCGAAGGCACCATAGGGCCCATTTATTCCGTTACAAAGGATGTAACCAGTGCTAAGATCGCAAAAAGCGTTTCACAGGTCCTGTCGCTGACGGACAGGATTGATGACTACCTTACGGATGAAGAACTGGATAAATATGAATTCTGTTCCCTTCCCAAGGCTATGAAGGCCATTCATATACCTAAGGATGAACAGGAACTTTACAGAGCAAGAAGAAGGCTTGTTTTTGAAGAGTTTTTAAGCTTTTATCATATGATCAGATCCGACGAAAAGACGGGAGTAAGGCGTCCCGATCCGGAACCGTTTTTTGAAGTGTCGGAATGTAATCGACTTAAGGAAAGCCTTCCTTTTAAACTGACGGGGGCGCAGGAGAGGACCATTGGGGAGATATTTAATGATATGACCGGTGGTTTCCTGATGAATCGCCTTGTGCAGGGGGATGTGGGAAGCGGAAAAACAATAGTGGCCCTTGAAGCCCTTCTTATGTGTGCCGCAAACGGCTGTCAGGGTGCCCTTATGGCGCCGACGGAGGTTCTGGCGGTACAGCATTTTGAGACCATCAAAGGCATGTGTGATAAGTACGGCTTATGCATAAAGCCCGTTCTTCTTACGGGGAAAATGCCCGCAAAGGCAAAGCGCGAGGCTTTAGCTGCAATAAAGAACGGCGAAGCAAATGTCTGCATAGGAACTCATGCACTGTTCCAGGAAGCGGTGGAATTTTCAAAGCTTAAGCTTGTCATCACTGACGAGCAGCACAGATTCGGCGTTAATCAGCGAGAGGAGCTGATGAAGAAGGGTGTGGATCCCCATATTCTTGTTATGAGTGCTACACCTATTCCGAGGACACTTGCCCTCATCGTTTACGGTAACGTGGATATAAGCGTGATCGATGAACTTCCAAAGAATCGTCTGCCTATCCTTAACTGCGTTGTTGATTCTTCTTATAAGGATAAGATGTATTCCTTTATGACGAAGCAGATAGCCGAAGGCCATCAGGTTTATGTGATCTGTCCCATGATCGATGAATCGGAACAGGATAATTTCAATCTTATCAATGTGGGTGATGCCGCCGAGGAAATAAAGGAAAGGCTGGGTGATTCCGTAAGGGTTGGCATTCTTCACGGAAAGATGAAGGGTGATGAAAAAACAAGGATAATGGGACAGTTTAAAGACGGAAATCTCGACATTCTTGTTTCAACCACAGTTATCGAGGTGGGAGTCGATGTTCCCAATGCCACTGTCATGGTGATACTCAATGCCGAGCGGTTCGGACTGTCACAGCTTCATCAGTTAAGGGGGCGTGTCGGACGAGGCGATGCCCAGTCCTATTGCATTCTTATGAGCGATGCAAAGAATGAAGCTGCGATCAAGCGCCTGAAGGTCCTTAACGAAACCAATGACGGATTTGAGATCGCAAGAAAGGATATGCAGCAAAGAGGCCCCGGTGATCTAAGCGGAGTAAGGCAAAGCGGAGAGTTATCCTTCGGCCTCGGTGATGTTGCGGAGGATTCGGATATCTGCCTTCTTGTTACGGACCTTTATGAAATCTTAAGAAAACGCATCGGCCATATGAAGGTCGGAAAGATTGACTTTAGGACGATATAAAAGTATAATGCTACTTGCATTGTTCAATTTGAATAAAGGGGTATTACATGGGAAAAGTTGCCATAATTACCGACAGTAACAGCGGTATCACGCAAAATGAAGCAAAGGATCTGGGAGTGATCGTTCTGCCCATGCCTTTCACCATTAACGGTACAGAATATCTTGAAGATATCAATTTAAGTCAGGAAGAATTTTACGTTAAGCTTCTTGACGAGCAGACCATAAATACCAGTCAGCCCAATCCCGAAATGGTAATGGATTACTGGAAGAAGGCTTTGGAGGAGTATGATGAGATAGTTCATATTCCCATGTCTTCAGGCCTTTCCGGCTCCTGCCAGACTGCAAAGATGCTTGCTGACGAGGAGTTTGAAGGCAAGGTGTTTGTTGTTGACAACCAGCGCATTTCCGTAACCCAGAAGCAGTCTGTCATGGATGCAAAGAAGCTTGCGCTTGAAGGCCTGTCCGCAGAGGAGATAAAGAATAAGTTAGAGGATGACAAGTTCAATTCTTCTATCTATATAATGCTTGATACACTTACCTATCTTAAGAACGGCGGAAGGCTTACACCTGCGGTTGCGGCTATCGGAACCTTCTTGAAGATCAAGCCCGTTCTTCAGATCCAGGGTGAGAAGCTTGATGCATTTACCGTTGCGCGTACTCCTTCCCAGGGAAAGAGCGCGATCCTCAATCAGATTGAGAAGGATATCGTAAACCGCTTCGGCGGAACAAAAACGGGAGCGGGTGTATCGCTTCATGTGGCATATACCTATGACGATGCTTCTGCACAGACCTTTAAGGATGAGATAGTAAGCAGATTCCCCGATGCCGAGTTTGTATATCTCGATCCTTTGTCCCTTAGCGTAAGCTGTCACATCGGTCCCGGTGCATTGGCGGCTGCATGCTGCAAAAAGAGTTTTTGAATATCTTAAAACCTTCGCTTATTGCGAAGGTTTTCTTTATTTTGTGGTTTCCTTAATGAAAAATACCACATAATGTATTTTTTTATCTTCCCAAACATATGTTTTTGTGCTATCATATACTAGTGTGAAATTGGGTAACTTCGCCCAAAACGTAGTTTTATAAGGAGTCAGATATATGGCAAACAATACATATGATGCTGCCAGTATAACCGTCCTCGAAGGTCTTGAGGCGGTAAGAAAGCGCCCCGGAATGTATATCGGTTCGGTTTCAACCAGGGGCCTTAACCATCTTGTTTATGAAATACTTGATAACTCTGTTGACGAACATCTTGCCGGTTACTGTAATGAGATCCATGTAACCCTTAATGCCGACGGTTCTGCCACCGTTACCGATAACGGACGCGGTATCCCCGTTGGAATGCATGCAAAGGGAATCTCTGCGGAACGCCTTGTTTTTACGGTGCTTCATGCGGGCGGTAAGTTTGACAATAATGCATATAAGACCAGCGGCGGTCTTCACGGCGTGGGTTCCTCGGTAGTAAACGCACTTTCCGAGTGGCTCACGGTTCGTATAAAGACCGGCGGCAATATATATGAAGACAGTTATGAACGGGGAAAGCCTACCACAAAGCTGGTTAACGGCCTTCTTGAATCCAAGGGGAGGACAAGGGAGAGCGGTACGAGCATTTCCTTTATGCCCGACGCCGAAATCTTTGAGAAGATCCGTTTTAAGGAAGAGGATATCAAGATCCGTCTTCACGAGACAGCTTATTTGAATCCCGGGCTTACCATATATTTCAAAGACGATCGTGTTCCCGATTCAGAGGAGATCGTTTTCCATGAACCCGAAGGCATAGTCGGTTATATCAAGGACATGAACAAGACCGCGGAAACCCTTCACGATGTCATCTTTTTCAAGGGTGAAAACGAGAAGATAGAGATCGAGGTTGCCCTTCAGTTTGTAAACGAATTCCATGAGAACGTAATGGGATTCTGTAACAATATCTACACACTTGAAGGCGGTACCCATATAACGGGCTTTAAGACCGCATTCACCACAATCATCAACAAGTATGCAAGGGAGCTTGGCATACTTAAGGAGAAGGATGCCAACTTCAACGGTACAGAGGTGCGTAACGGAATGACCGCGGTCGTTTCCATCAAACATACCGATCCCCGTTTTGAAGGTCAGACAAAAACAAAGCTTGACAATCCCGATGCTTCAAATGCCGTATCCAAGGTTACGACGGATGAACTTACCAGGTATTTCGACAGAAACCTCGAGGTTTTAAAAACTGTCATCGGTTGTGCCGAGAAAGCCGCTAAGCTTCGTAAGGCCGAGGAGAAGGCAAAAACAAATATGCTTACCAAGCAGAAGTATTCCTTCGATTCAAACGGTAAGCTTGCAAACTGCGAATCCAAGGATGCTTCTCTTTGCGAGATCTTCATAGTCGAAGGTGATTCCGCCGGAGGCTCCGCAAAGATGGCCAGAAACCGTATGTATCAGGCTATACTTCCCATAAGGGGTAAGATCTTAAACGTCGAGAAGGCAAGTATTGACAAGGTGCTGGCAAATGCCGAGATAAAGACCATGATCAATGCTTTCGGCTGCGGTTTTTCGGAAGGCTACGGTAACGACTTTGATATATCCAAGCTTCGTTATGATAAGATCGTCATCATGGCCGATGCCGATGTGGACGGTGCACACATCTCCACATTGCTTCTTACTTTGTTCTTCCGTTTTATGCCGGAGCTTATATATGAAGGCCATGTATATATCGCCATGCCTCCTCTTTACAAAGTGGTTCCAAACAAGAAGGGAGAAGAGGGCGAGTATCTCTATGATGACCGTGCTCTTGAAAAGTACAGAAAAGAGCATAAGGGCGGCTTTACACTTCAGAGATACAAAGGTCTGGGGGAAATGGATGCCGAGCAGCTTTGGGAGACAACTCTTGATCCCGAGCGTCGTATGATGAAGCGTGTCAGCATTGAGGATGCGAAGCATGCGGCAGAGATCACGGAACTCTTAATGGGGCTTGAGGTTCCTCCGAGACGTGTGTTCATTTACGAGAATGCTCAGAATGCCGAACTTGATGTATAAAGATTAAGCGATAAAGGTAAAGGCTATGAAAAAGAAAGATACGATTGCTGTAACGCCGGAAGAAAGAATAATACCCACCGAGTATTCGGATGTCATGAGCAAATCCTTCGTGGATTATGCAATGAGTGTCATAATCGCCAGAGCTCTTCCGGATGTTCGTGACGGATTAAAGCCCGTTCAGAGAAGGGTTCTTTACGATATGCACGAACTGGGCATCAAATACGATTCCGCTTATCGTAAGAGCGCACGTATTGTTGGCGATACCATGGGTAAATATCATCCTCACGGTGATTCTTCGATATATGATGCACTTGTTGTTCTTACACAGGATTTCAAGAAGGGAATGCCACTTGTGGACGGTCACGGCAACTTCGGAAACATCGAAGGTGACGGAGCCGCTGCAATGCGTTATACCGAAGCCCGTCTTGCCAAAATCTCCCAGGTCGGACTTCTGGCGGACCTTGATAAGAACGTTGTTGATTTCATTCCCAACTTTGATGAAAACGAAAAAGAACCTTCGGTCCTTCCTTCCAGATTTCCCAATCTCCTTGTAAACGGTTCCGAAGGTATTGCCGTAGGTATGGCTACCAATATTGCACCTCACAATCTTGGGGAAGTCATTGATGCCACCAAAGCCTACATGAGAAATCCCGATATCACCACGGAGGAATTGATGTCCATAATGCCGGGACCGGATTTTCCCACCGGCGGTATCATAGTCAATAAATCCGAACTTCTCAACATTTATGAGACCGGTGTCGGAAAAATAAAGATCCGGGGCAAGGTGGAGATCGAGAAGGCAAAGGGCGGTAAGACCAACGTAGTTGTAACCGAGATACCCTATACCATGATAGGCGCTAATATCGGAAAGTTCCTTTCCGATGTTGCGGCTCTTGCAGAAACAAAGAAAACAAATGACATTGTTGACATCTCGAACCAGTCTTCAAAGGACGGTATAAGGATCGTATTCGAGTTAAGGAAAGACGCGGATGCTGACACCTTTGTCAATATGCTTTACAAAAAGACCCGTCTTGAGGATACTTTCGGTGTCAACATGCTTGCCATAGTGGACGGTCGTCCCGAAACTCTTGGTGTAAAGAGTATCATTGCGGAGCATGTAAAGTTCCAGTTTGAGATAGCTACAAGAAAGTATACGAACCTTCTTGCAAAGGAACGTGAGAAGGAGGAGATACAGAGCGGTCTCATCAGGGCCGTAAATGTCATTGACCTTATCATTGAGATCCTGAGAGGGTCCAAGGATCGTAACATGGCAAAGGCCTGCCTCACAGACGGTAATATCGAAGGCATCAAGTTCAAATCCAAGGAATCAAAGGTCATGGCTACTCAGCTTAATTTCACCGAGCGTCAGGCCAATGCGATCCTTGATATGAGACTGTATCGTCTGATAGGTCTTGAGATAAATGCCCTCATCAACGATCACGAGGACACTCTTGCAAATATCGCAAGATACGAGGATATTCTGGATAATCGTGATATAATGGCAGATACAATAATCTCGGATATGGAGGAACTTAAGTCTGAGTTTGGCAGGGAAAGAAGGACTGTCATCGAAGATGCCGAGGAGATAGTATACGAGGAGAAGAAAGCGGAAGTCGTCGATCTTTACTTCCTTATGGACCGCTTCGGATATGCAAGGACCATCGATCCGGCTACTTACGAAAGAAATAAGGAAACGGTGGATTCCGAAAACAGATATGTATTCCTTGTAAAATCCGACGGCAGGGTATGCATATTTACCGACACCGGCGTCATGCATACCGTGAAGGTGAAGGATGTTCCCGCAGGCAAGCTTCGCGACAAGGGCGTTCCCATCGATAATATCTCAAATTACAATTCGGTAAATGAACGGTTCCTGTGCGTTGTAAGCAAGGATGAGATCAAGTATAAACGCTTTGTTTTTGTGACCGAGCAGTCCATGGTCAAGATCACCGACGGAAGTGAGTTTGACGCAGGCAAGCTTACCATAGCCGCAACCAAGCTCAATGATGGTGACAGACTTGTCAGCGTAAAGGTTCTTGAGGATGAGAAGAATATCGTTCTTCGTACCAATGACGGTGTGTTCTTAAGGTTCGCCATCGACGAGATCCCCGAGAAGAAGAAAGCTGCTGTCGGTGTCAGGGGAATGAAGCTGAACAAGGGTGATCTTGTTGAAGAGGTTTATTACACCCACAATGCCGGAGAGAACACCATCGAGTACAACGGAAAGCCCTTCGATCTTCATGCAAAGGTTAAACCCCTTCACAGAGATTCAAAGGGAATCAAGATAAGAGGATAAGATATGTTAAGAGTAATTTCGGGAAGTGCGAGAAATCTTCGTTTAAAGACTCCTGACGGTCTTGATACAAGGCCTACAACGGACAGGATCAAGGAAACACTTTTCAATATGCTTCAGGGAGATGTTCCCGGAGCGGTTGTGCTTGATCTTTTTGCCGGAAGCGGAGCCATAGGTATCGAAGCTCTTTCAAGAGGGGCGAAGAAAGCCTATTTTGTGGACAATTCAAGGGAAGCCCTTAATTGCATAGTTGAGAATGTCAAGCACACTCACATGGAGGAGAAGTCAACGGTCCTTTCTTCCGATGCTCTCAACTGCCTTTATCAGATCCATGAATCCCATGTTGATATTGTTTTTATGGATCCGCCTTACGATAAGGAACTTGAGAAGGAAATGCTCATCCGTTTAAAGGATCAGCCCTATGTGGATGAGGATACGCTTTTTGTTGTTGAGGCAAGCCTGAATACACCGTTTGATTACGTGACGGGGTTGGGGTATGATATCTGTAAAGAGAAGAAATACAAGACAAACAAGCATATGTTTTTGTATCTTTCAAAGGAGTGAAAAATGAAAAGAGCCATATATCCCGGAACCTTCGATCCCATGACCTACGGACATCTCGATATCATTGAAAGAGCCGCAAAGATCTTTGACGAAGTTACGGTGGGAGTCCTTGATAACAAGGAAAAAACTCCGTTGTTTTCTGTAGAGGAACGTGTTAATATATTGAAAGAGGCGACAAAAGACCTTCCGAATGTGAAAATAGAGAGTTTCGGCGGACTTTTATCTGAATATTGCAAGGCTCAGGACATACATATTGCCATCAGGGGACTGAGGGCGATAACCGATTTTGAGTATGAATTTCAGATGTCCATGATGAACAGCAAGTTATCCCATAACGAGCTTGAAACCGTATATCTGAATACCACTCTCAAGTATTCGTATTTAAGCTCTTCAAGCGTTAAGCAGATAGCTCAGTTCGGCGGAGAACTTGAGGACTTTGTACCGAAGTCGGTAGCTGAAATGCTTTATGAGCGCCTCTATAAAAAATAAAATGTATTGAGGGAATGGAAATGACAAGCAAAATCGAAAATGCCATCGACACTATCGAAGATTATATTGCCAATTGTAAGTTTCAGACTTTATCCACAACAAAGATCATTGTCAATAAAGAGGAGATAGACGAGCTCATCAGAGAGTTAAGACAGGTAACTCCTTCCGAGATCGAAGATTATCGTCAGATAATCATGCAGAAGGAAAATATCTTAAACGATGCAAGGGCAAAAGCGAAGGCTCTTATTGATAAGACTACAGCTCAGACCACCGAGCTTATCAATGAACATGAGATCATGCAGCAGGCATATGCCAAGGCCAATGAGGTTGTTTCCCATGCAACTCAGGAAGCTCAGGACATTCTTGACAATGCAACGGTTGAAGCAAACTCCTATAAGGCTTCCGCAGTTGATTATATTGACGGCCTTTTAGAGCAGATCGAATCCCTTCTTACCCGTGCCACTTCTCTGGCAAATCAGAATTATGAGGAACTCATCGCAAATCTCAACAGCTGTACGGGCATAGTTCGAAACAACCGTATGGAATTAAGACCCGCAGAAGATGAGGGCTTTGAAAGTATCGATGTAAGCGGAGCCACATCCGGCCCCGGCATCATGTAAATCCGATCGTTTGAGGGCTGCCTGTGCAGCCCTCTTTTAATACTGTAAACATATGAGACTTGATAAATACCTTTGTGATACATTGGGCCTTTCCAGAAGCGAAGTCAAAAAGATCGTTTCAAAGGGCAGAGTCACCGTAAACAATGCGATCACAAAAAGCCCGGACACAAAAGTTAATGAAGAAACCGATGAAGTGACCTTTGACGGCAAGGCAGTCCTCTATGAACGTTTTGTTTATTATATGCTGAACAAACCGGCGGGCCTTGTCTGTGCCAACAAGGATCCCAGGGATCCGGTGGTCATGGATCTGTTCAGGGATGAACCCGGAAAGGGCCTTTCCTGCGTGGGAAGGCTTGACAAGGATACAACCGGTCTTTTGTTTGTGACTAATGACGGAGACCTTGTTCATTCCCTGACAAGCCCCGGAAGACATGTGTTTAAAGACTATCTTGTAACCGTTGCTCACCCCCTTTCGGAAGGTGATATAAAGGCATTGACCGAAGGAGTGGATATAGGTGATGATAAACCGACCTTACCGGCCAAAGTCAAGGTTATGGATGATGATCATATCGTTTTATCCATAAGCGAAGGACGTTTTCATCAGGTAAAAAGAATGCTTATTGCTGTAAATAACGAGGTTCTTGCATTAAAGCGTCTGTCTTTGGGCAGTGTTGTTCTTGATGAATCCCTTAAGCCCGGAGAGTTCAGAAGGCTTACGGCTGAAGAATTAACGGAACTTAAATCATACTGATTCTTTATAAGGAGGATCCCATGAATATAATCATCGTTACCGGAGCCTCATCCGGAATGGGCCGTGAAACGGTCAGACAGCTTGATAAGATATATACAACGGGAATAGATGAGTTCTGGCTTATCGCAAGAAGGCGTGAAAGGCTTGAAGAACTCGCCGCAACTCTCGATCATAAGGCACATATCATAGACTGCGACCTGTCGGAAGAAGCATCTTTTGAGAAGATAAAGCTTGAACTTGAAATGATAAAGCCCGATGTAAAGATGCTGGTCAACGCTTCCGGTTACGGTATCACGGGAGACTTTACCGAGTCGGATCTTAACAAGCAGCTTGGCATGATCAAGGTCAACTGCTTTGCCCTTACTTATATGACGGGTATTGTTCTTCCTTATATGCCTAACGGTGCAAGGATAATCCAGTATGCTTCATCGGCTGCATTTCTTCCTCAGATCGGATTCAGTGTATATGCCGCTACAAAGGCTTATGTATTAAGCTTTTCGGAATCTCTGAATTCCGAACTTAAGGACAGGAAGATAACTGTTACCTCCGTTTGTCCCGGTCCCGTTGATACGGAGTTTTTCGGAATAGCGGAAGAAAACGGATCCTCCGATTTTGCGTTTAAGAAATTTTTTATGGCTGAGGAGGACAAGGTCGTTAAGCAGGCGCTGCTGGATTCCTACCACAGAAAGCCTGTTTCCGTGTACTCCCTTCCCATGAAGGCCTTCAGATACCTTTCCATGCAGGTTCCCGAAGAGATAATGCTAAAAGCCATGGAAAAGATAAAGGAATGGGACTGATAGATAATGAAGAAGAAAGAAAACAAAATTTACAAAGGCGATTACGGATATATCAGGGAACAGAGAAAACTGGAGATAATAAAGGCTGCCATAATGATAGTACTTCCCGTGGCAATCTTCTTAACGGGCTATTTTGCCACCGGTTCCAATCAGAACATACTGACTTTCGTGGCAGTTCTCGGCTGCCTTCCCATGGCAAGCAATGCCATCCATGCATACCTCTTTATAAGGGCTAAGGGCTGTTCGGAGGAACTGTATAAGAAACTTGTGGGAGCCGGCATTGCTTCTACATATTATGACCTTTATTTCACCGCATATAAGCGTAATTATCAGGTCAGTGCTTTGATCCTCAAAAAGGGATGTCTCATAGCCATTACGGAGGATATGAACATGGACCTTACGGAAGGCGAGGATCACATAAAGGACGTGCTTTCCAAATGCGGAGGAGAGAAGATAAGCGTCAAGTTCTTTAATGACGCGGACAAATATATCGAAAGGGCAAGGGAACTCTCTGCTCTTTCCGATGACAATAAGGATTATTCCTTTATTTATGAAAATATAATGAGTGTATCGATCTGATGAAGAGTTTTGTTGTTACGAAAGCGGAAGCGGGGCAGTCGGCCTTAAAGTATACGCAGCGTATCCTTAAGGAGGCTCCTTCATCCTTCCTGTTTAAGATGTTTCGCAAAAAGAATATAGTGCTTAACGGAAAGAAGATCGAGGGGAACGAGAAGGTTTCGGAAGGTGATGAAATTAAGTTTTTCTTATCTGACGAGACCTTTTTGAATTTTTCGGGAAAAACAAAGCCCGCACCGTCGGTTTCTTCTTATATGGAGGCTTATGCCCTTTACGGGGAGCCCGACATTGTATATGAAGACGAGCATATCCTGATAGTGAACAAACCCACCGACATGCTTTCCCAGAAGGCATTGAAGGACGATCTTTCCGCAAATGAGTGGCTCGTAGGCTATCTTTTGTTTCATAAGAAGATAACAAGGGAATCCTTGACCATGTTTGTTCCTTCTGTTTGTAACAGGCTTGACCGAAACACCGGAGGTCTCTTGCTTTTCGGAAAGACAACTTTCGGGACGAATACCTTAAATGCTCTTTTGCGCGACAGGAGCCTTCATAAATACTATCAGACCGTGGTCAAAGGACGCGTTGATGAGCCTTTGAACATCCGCGGCTGGCTTCTTAAAGATGAAGCAACCAACAAGGTTACGGTTTATGACAAGGATCCCGATAACGGAGCTTCATATATCGAGACGGAATATACTCCTCTTGAATATATAGAAAAAAAGGATCTTACTGTCCTGAAGGTACTTCTTGTTACCGGTAAGCCCCATCAGATAAGGGCACATCTTTCACACATAGGCCATCCCATTGCGGGAGATCATAAATACGGAGAATCATCACTTAACAGGGCTCTGGGGCTTCCGTATCAGGTTCTTTTTGCGGTGGAGCTTGTTTTTCCGAAACTTCCCGATTACCCCGATCTTTCGGGAAAAACAATAAGTATTAAAGAACCCTCAATATTTGAAAGCATAAGGAAATAATCATGCCAACTTGGAAATCCAGAGGCTTAAGAGGTTCCGCATTTGAAGAGATGCTGAACCGGACAAATGAATTGTACAGGGAAAAGGGGCTTGCGCTGGTGCAGAAGGTGCCCACCCCCATAACTCCCATCGAGATCGACCAAAAGTCCCGGCATATCACCCTTGCCTACTTCGATCAGAAGAGTACCGTGGACTATATCGGTGCCTGCCAGGGCATACCCATCTGCTTTGACGCCAAGGAAAGTGCCACGGAAACCTTCAATCTTCAGAACATTCATGACCATCAGATGCAGTTCATGACGGAATTTGCGGCCCAGGGGGGAGTGGCTTTCTTTCTCATCTATTTCACCAAACTTGAACTGATGTATTTTATGCCCGTGGAAGAAATGGCCGTTTTCACAAAAAGGGCAAAGAACGGGGGAAGAAAGAGCTTCAGACGTGATGAACTGAAGGAAGAACACTATCTTTCCAGGCATCCGGGGATCATGGTCCCGTATCTTGACATGCTTGATAAATACCTTTCGGAAAAAGAATAAACTCTTTAAATTTGTATTAATTGTGCAAAAATACTTGACAATAATTTCGTCTGCTAATATGCTAATTAGGTAGCACGTTACCACACTAAAGTAAACGCGAGGTTATGAATGAAAAAGCTAGTACACACTCCCGACGGTGTAAGGGATATATACGGCGAGGAGTTTCAGAGAAAACTTACTCTTGAAAAGAAGGTCAAGGATGTGATCAGACTTTACGGATTCGATGATATCCAGACCCCTACATTTGAGTATTTCGACGTCTTTTCAAAGGAGATAGGTACGACTCCAAGTAAGGATCTTTACAAATTCTTTGACAAGGACGGAAATACCCTGGTACTGAGACCTGACTTCACGCCCTCCATCGCAAGATGCGTTGCCAAGTATTTTGACGAAGAGACAAAGCCCATCAGGCTTACATATTCGGGAAACACTTTTATAAATAACTCTGCCCTTCAGGGCAAGTTAAAAGAGGTTACCGAGGTTGGCTGCGAACTTATGAACGATGATTCTGCAGAAGCGGATGCCGAGCTTATCAATCTGGTTATCGACTGCCTGCTGGCATCGGGACTTAAGGAGTTTCAGCTGGTTCTCGGTCATATAGGATTCTTTAAGGGGCTTTGCGAAGCTGCCGGGATCAGGGATGAGGATGAACTTACTCTCAGAGAAGCAATTTCTTCAAAGAATTCCTTTATGGCAGGAGAGATGTTAAAGGAGTTTAACTGCAGTCCCGAACTTACTGAGCAGTTTAAATATGCCATCGATCTTACAGGGGATCCTTCCGAGGTATTTGAACTTAAAGACAGGATAACAAATAAGCGTTCCAACGATGCGATCCTAAGGCTTGAGAAGGTTTATGAACTCTTAAAGCTTTACGGTCATGAGAAGTTCATCTCCATCGATCTTGGGATCTTAAGCAAATTCAACTATTACACCGGTATCATATTCAAGGGATATACCTACGGTATCGGAGATGTCCTTATAAAGGGCGGTCGATATGACAGACTCCTTGAGTCCTTCGGATCTTCCAAGCCCGCCATCGGTTTCATGATCGTTATCGACGATCTTATGATGGCTCTTTCAAGGCAGAAGATCGAAGTAAACACCGGTTATGAGAAGGTTGTTGTTACATACAATGATCAGAATTATGCGGATAAGCTTAAAGAGATCATTAAGTTAAGAAAAGAAGGGAAGGCCGTAGTGCCTGTCAGAGAGTGATGAGTGAAGAAAAGTATTTGACCTTTGCCCTCGGCAAGGGAAGGCTTGCAAATAAAACCCTTGATCTTTGCGAGAAGATCGGTATCACCTGCGAGGAGATCAGGGATAAAGAAACAAGAAAGCTAATTTTTGTAAATGAAGAACTTAAACTTAAATTCTTTCTTGCAAAGGGTCCCGATGTGCCTACCTATGTTGAATATGGAGCTGCGGACATCGGTGTTGTTGGAAAGGATACCATATTGGAAGAGGGCAGAAGAGCCTACGAGGTGCTTGATCTCGGTTTCGGAAAATGCCGCATGTGCGTATGCGGTCCCGAAAGCGCCAGAGATCTCCTTTTACATCATGAGATGATCCGTGTTGCCACAAAATATCCTGTTATCGCAAAGGATTATTTTTACAATGTAAAGCACCAGACCGTTGATATCATCAAGTTAAACGGATCTGTGGAATTAGGGCCCATTGTAGGGCTTTCCGATGTTATCGTTGATATTGTGGAGACGGGATCGACACTTAAGGAGAACGGACTTGTTGTTCTTGAGGAGATATGTCCTTTATCCGCCAGAATGATCGTAAATCAGGTTTCCATGCAGATGGAATCAAAGAGGATCAACGATCTCATCGGCAGACTTAAGGAGGTTTTATAAGGATGAGAACTGTTAAACTCACTGAAGAAAACAGGAAAGACATATTAAAGAATCTGTTAAAAAGAAGCACCTCAAATTACGGTGAATATGAGGATACCGTAAGAAAGATCCTCGAAGACGTAAAGGAGAGGGGCGACGAAGCGTTATTTGAATATACAAAGAAATTTGACCGTTTTGACCTTAACGCATCAAATATCAGGGTTACGGAAGAAGAAATAAAGGAAGCCTATTCTCTGGTAGATGACGAGTATATAAAGGTCATGAAGGATGCGGCAGAGAACATAAGGGAATTTCACGAGAAGCAGGTAAGAAATACCTGGATCGACACAAAGCCCGACGGATCCATAATCGGACAGAGATTCATTCCCATTGAGAAAGCGGGCACCTATGTTCCCGGCGGTAAGGCGGCTTATCCTTCAAGTGTTCTTATGAACATCATTCCCGCCAAGGTTGCGGGGGTTTCACGGATAATCGCGGTTACTCCTCCAAACAGTGAAGGCAAGGTCAATCCCGGTACTCTTGTGGCTGCAGACATAGCCGGAGCCGATGAGATTTACAAAGTCGGCGGCGCTCAGGCAGTTGCGGCTTTGGCATACGGAACCGATTCCGTTCCCAAGGTTGACAAGATCACAGGTCCCGGAAACATTTTTGTCGCTCTTGCCAAAAAGGCTGTTTACGGAAATGTCGGCATCGATTCTCTGGCAGGACCTTCGGAGATCCTTGTTCTTGCAGATGAGACCGCAAATCCCAGATATGTAGCGGCAGATCTTTTAAGCCAGGCCGAGCACGATGAAATGGCTTCAGCCATTCTGATAACAACTTCCGAAAAACTCGCAAAAGAAGTATCAAATGAAGTTGAGGAGTTTACAAAGAAGCTGGAAAGAGAGAAAATAATAAGGGCATCTCTTGATAATTTCGGATACATATTGCTTGCCGACGATCTTGAGCAGGGAATTGAAACCGTTAATGCCATTGCGCCCGAACACCTTGAGATCATCACAAAGGATCCTTTTGCCACCATGACAAAGATCCGTAACGCAGGGGCAATGTTCCTTGGAGAGTATTCTTCAGAACCTTTGGGAGATTATTTTGCAGGGCCCAATCACATCATTCCCACAAACGGTACTGCAAGGTTCTTCTCACCCGTAGGTGTGGATGATTTCGTCAAGAGATCCAGTATCATAGCCTTTTCCAAAGAAGGCCTTGAGAAGGTACACAAAGAGGTTGAACTCTTTGCCGAAAAAGAGGGGCTTACCGCTCACGCAAATTCCGTGAGGGTAAGGTTTGAGTAAAGGAGAGTTTTTATGGCCAGATGTAAGTTGATCGAACGTGAAACAAAGGAAACTAATATTTCCGTCCAGCTTGATCTTGACGGAAGGGGACAGTCAAGCGTTGACACGGGTATCGGCTTTTTTGATCACATGCTTGAAGGCTTTGCAAAGCACGGATTCTTTGATCTTAAGATAGCCGCAAAGGGTGACATCAATGTAGACTGTCATCATACCGTGGAAGATACCGGTATCGTTCTCGGTATTGCCATCAGGGAAGCTCTTGGTGACAAAGCCGGAATAAAGAGGTACGGAAGCTTTATTCTTCCCATGGATGATGCCCTTGTTCTTTGTGCCATCGATCTTTGCGGAAGGCCATATTTTAATTTTGACGCAGACTTTGATACCGAAAGGATCGGTTATCTTGAGACTCAGACCATCAGGGAGTTCTTTTATGCCATCTCTTACAGCGCCGGTATGAATCTCCATATCAAAGTAATGTCAGGCATTAACGATCATCATAAATGCGAAGCCATGTTCAAGGCCTTCGGTAAGGCTCTTGATATCGCAACTTCCATGGAACCCAGACAATCCGGCATACCTTCAACGAAAGGAATACTCTAAAATACCATGCGTAAAGAACTGATCACATGTATTTACATTAAGAATGGATTTGCGGTTAAATATTTCAACGACGAGACCGTTGTGGATACGGATCCGGTAAGGCTCGCAAAAATGTATTCCGATGCTTTTTGCGACGAGATCATTGTTTTTGATCTTTCCAATGTGGATAACGAGCATGAAGCTGCTCTGGCTGTGATCAAAGACATCTGTGACGCCGTAAGGGTACCCGTTATAGGTGCGGGCAATGTGAAGTGCGCCGAGGATGTGCGCAAGCTATTCTTTGCGGGCTGTAAGAAGGCGGTACTTAATTTCTCCAGAGAGGATAATGTAGCCATTGCCGAAGCGGTTTCCAAAAAATACGGCAAGGATAAGATCGTTTCATGCATAGGTTCCGCAAACGAATACACGGATAACCGGGATACCATAGAGGAATCCATCGGTGAAGTTCTGTTTTTGGAAGAAAAGATCGCAAGGACATCTCTTGATCCGGAAAGTGATATGTCGCTGATCATTCTTCTTCCGGAAGTGACCCTGAACAAACTGATCTACATCTGCTCACAGTATCGCAATGTGGGTATCACGGGCATAACGGTGAACGAAAATACCGAGCAGTTCAGTGCATTGAGAAGGCTTATAGGTATAGAGTATGTTCCTTTTCAGAAGTTTAAGTTAAATTCAGACGGTCTGATCCCCGTTATTGTTCAGGATTTTAAGACCGATGCGGTGCTCATGCTTGCTTACATGAATCAGGAAGCATACGAGAAGACCATAGAAACAAGGACAATGACCTACTGGTCACGTTCAAGACAGGAACTATGGGTCAAGGGGCTTACAAGCGGGCATTTCCAGTATGTTAAATCCCTTTCTTATGACTGCGATGCAGATACCCTTCTTGCAAGGGTTGAGCAGATTGGTGCAGCCTGCCACACGGGTTCTTATTCCTGCTTCTTTAATGACATCATAACCTATGAATACGGTGAGAAGAATCCTTTCGGAATCCTGTCCGATGTATATTCGGTCATTGAGGACAGAAAGGAGAATCCGGTTACCGGTTCATATACCAATTATCTCTTTGATAAGGGCATCGACAAGATCCTTAAGAAGGTTGGAGAGGAATCGGTTGAGATGCTGATCTCAGCAAAGGATGAAAATACCGACAATCTCAAATATGAGATGGCGGATTATCTTTACTACATGATGGTCCTTATGGTTGAAAAGGGTGTTACCTGGGAAGAGATCATGAAGGAACTGGCAAACAGATGACAGAAATGATATAATAAGGGGCGGTCCTTTGACCGCCTCTTTATTTTTTGAAAAGGAATGATTTATGAAAGAACTAGCATTATCCGAAGATATACTGATGTCCGTCGAGAAGCCGGAACGTTATATCGGTCACGAATTTAACAGCGTTGTGAAGGATCCGGACAAGGTGGATGTGCGCTTTGTCATGTGCTTTCCCGACGTTTACGAGATAGGAATGTCCCATCTGGGAATACAGATCCTTTATGATATGTTCAATTCCTTTGAAGATACCTGGTGTGAGCGTGTTTATTCTCCATGGCCGGATCTTGATAAGGTGATGAGAGAGAAGAACATTCCTCTTTTCGGCCTTGAGAGCCAGGAACCTGTTAAGAATGCCGATTTTCTCGGTATTACGATTCAGTATGAAATGTGTTATACCAACATTCTTCAGATCCTTGACCTTTCCCATATCCCTTTCTATTCAAAGGACAGGACCTGGGATGATCCCATTGTTGTTGGCGGTGGCCCCTGCACCTACAATCCCGAACCTTTGGCTGATTTCTTTGATTTCTTCTACATCGGCGAAGGCGAGACCAGATACAGGGAGATCCTCGACATCTATAAGGAAATGAGGAAAAAGAACGCGTCCCGTGAGGAATTCCTTCATGCTGTGGCAACCGTACCGGGCATGTATGTGCCTTCCCTTATGGACGTTATCTACAACGAGGATGGAACGGTCAAAGAATTCAGGAATCATTATCCCGATATGCCAAAGAAGGTTTTAAAGGAGATTGTAAGGGATCTTGACAATACATATTATCCCAAGAAACCTGTTGTTCCGTTTATAAGGGTTACACAGGATCGTATCACTCTGGAAATTCAGCGAGGATGTATCAGAGGCTGCAGATTCTGTCAGGCAGGTGAGATATATCGTCCCGTTCGTGAAAGGGGAGTTGATTATCTTCTGGGAATGGCCGAGACCATCCTTAAGAATACAGGGCATGAGGAGATCACATTAAGCTCCCTCAGTTCCTCCGATTATTCCCATCTTGATGAACTGTTAAAGGGATTGATCGACATGTGCAACGACAAAAAGGTAAACATAGCTTTACCCAGTCTGAGGATCGATCAGTTCTCCCTTGATGTTATGAACAAGATCCAGGATGTAAAGAAATCAAGTCTTACATTTGCACCTGAAGCCGGTTCTCAGAGAATGAGGGATATCATAAACAAAGGTCTTACCGAGGAAGATATCATAGAAGGCTCCAGAATGGCCTTTGAAGGGGGCTGGACAAAGGTTAAGCTTTATTTTATGCTGGGGCAGCCCTTCGAGCAGGAAGAAGATATCAGGGGCATTGCAGAGCTTGCAAACCTGATCGCAGCTACCTTTTACGACACTGTTCCGAAGGAGAAGCGGGTAAACGGTAAGGTCAATATCACCGTCAGCACCTCCTTCTTTGTTCCTAAGCCCTTTACAGCCTTCCAGTGGGCTGCACAGGATACTCCCGAGGCCTTTATCGACAAGGCTGAGCATACGAAGCACTACATAGCTTCCCAGCTTAACCAGAAGGTCATTAAGTACAACTGGCACGAAGCCGATGTCAGTATGCTTGAAGGAGTTCTTGCAAGGGGAGACAGAAAGCTTTCGAAGCTGCTTCTTAACGTATATAAAAAGGGTTCAATCTTTGATGCATGGTCGGAGTTCTTTATATATAAGAACTGGCTTGATGCCTTTGAAGAAGAAGGCATAGATCCCAATTTCTATACCACAAGGGAAAGAAGCGAAGACGAGATATTCCCCTGGGATTTCCTTGACTGCGGTGTGGGCAAGGCCTTCCTTTTAAGGGAATGGAGAAATGCAAAGGCAGGTATCGTTAATCCCAACTGCCGTGATAAATGTTCAAATTGCGGTTCCGCAAGGTTTGACTGCGGTATCTGCATTAACAGATAGAGGTTTTTATGAAAGTAAGGATAAAGTTTTCCAAAACCGGAGTCATCAAATTTATCGGACATCTGGATCTTATGAGATTTTTTCAGAAAGCATTCAGACGTACGGATATAAAGGTCCGTTATTCCGGAGGTTTCTCACCCCATATGATCATGAGTTTTGCTCAGGCCCTCGGCGTTGGCGTTGAGAGTAAGGGCGAGTATTTTGACGTGGAACTTGAGGACGGTCAGGATATTACAGATCTTGTTGAAGAACTGAACCGGCAGATGGTTGAAGGCATTGAAGTTATTTCCTACAAGGTCCTTCCCGAAAAAACAACAAACGCTATGGCAAGTGTGGCTGCGGCTTCCTATGAGATTGATTTTTACAAAGGAAACCCGTTTTCTGAAAATACGATCGAGGCATATGATGCAGCCCCTGAACTCCTTTATACAAAGACCACCAAGTCCGGTGAAAACACCTTTAATATCAAGGATTCTGTTTTTGCTATCGGATATATGGACAAGGGAGTGTCGTTTACCATCGATGCTTCCAGTGCCGGAAACATCAAGCCCCGCTATCTGCTTGAAACCCTTGCGGGAATTGAAGGCATAGATCTTTCAAAGCACCCTTACCATGTAATGAGGATGGATCTTTTATTAAGAAAAGAAGACGGAACACTTGCACCGCTGGACGATATAGATGAACAGGATAGTAGTAGTCAGGCATAACGGCCTTATCTTATCAATAGAATATTGTGACGGTGAGCCTGTCAGGATCTTCCCTTCAAGGGAAGAAAGCGTATCCCTTGGCAGCATTTATGTCGGCCGCATATCAAAGGTCAAGCAGGAGCTTAACGCCGTTTTTGTGGACTTCCAACCGGGTGTCACCGGCTTCCTTCCCATTCATGAGGTTTTTGGCACTCCCAAGGAGGGGCAGATCCTGACGGTCCGAGTTGTCAATGAACCCGTAAAAACAAAGGGATACACATTGTCCACCCATCTTGAGATATCGGGAAAATACTGTGTTGTTACGGATAAGACCGACGAGATCCATTTTTCTTCAAAACTGTCAAAGAATGCCACTTCGGTATTTGCCGACAGGCTCCCCATAGATTATCCGGAAAGGGTCTGCGGTGGAATAATAAGGACAAATGCTTCTCCCGACAATTACGAGAACTTCCTTGCAGAATTTAAGAAGCTTGATTCGATTCTTTCGGATATTGTTAAGTATAAGGATACAAGGACGCTTTATTCCTGCCTTTATGAGGAAATGCCTTCCTTTGTCAAATCCCTTACGGATCTTAAGGAGGGTTCTTTTGATGAGATAATCACCGAAGAGCAGGATCTCTACGAGAAGCTTTCCGAGGTCTTTCATGAAAAAACAAAGCTCTTTGACAATTCAAACATATCAGTAGAGGCCAGGTATCGTGTTCTTCATGCCATCGATCTTGCCACGAAGAAGAAAGTGGACCTTCCCTGCGGAGGCTATCTTTATATCGAGCCAACGGAGGCTTTGACGGTTATTGACGTTAACTCCGGCAAGTTTGATGTAAAAAAGAAAAGAAGCGAGATGATAAAGAAGGTCAACTATGAAGCCGCCGATGCCGTCGCAAGGCAGCTGATGCTTCGCAATATCTCGGGAATGATAATCGTTGATTTCATAAATTTCGACGATCCGGAAGAAGAAGCTGAACTCACCACTTATATGAGAAAACTCTTAAAGAAGGATCTGGTAAGGTGCAAGGTCTATGGAATGTCGGCACTTAAGTTCATGGAGATCGCAAGACAGAAGACCAGGGCATCAATATATGATTTTCTTTGAAATTTATGTTGACAAACCGATTTTGTTTGGGTATTATGTTTGAGTATGCCGCATAGTGTGGTTTAAGTATGTTGCAATCCGACATCACCAAAGCTAGCGAGTAAAAATCCGAGATCGCATCAAGGGTTTTAGATAGGAGGAATTCAATATGTACGCTATTATTGCTACTGGTGGAAAGCAGTACAAGGTTTCCGAGGGTGACATCATCCGCGTTGAAAAGCTTGATGCTGAAGCAGGAAGTACCGTAGTTTTCGACAAGGTTATCGCTGTATCAGGCGACGAGCTTAAGGTTTTAAAGGACGTTGAAGGCGCTTCCGTATCTGCTACCGTTATGGAGCAGGGCCGTGGTAAGAAGGTAATCGTTTACAAGTACAAGAGAAAGAGCGGTTATCACAAGAAGAACGGACACAGACAAGCATACACACAGGTTAAGATTGACAAGATCAACGCATAATTCAGGTGTGATATGACAGATATTTCTTTTTACATCACCGATGAAGGAAAGTATTTCGGGTTTGAAGTCGAAGGTCACGCGGGATTTGCCCGTTTCGGTAAAGATATCGTATGTGCGGCGGTTTCGGTACTTACAACGACTTTTATCAATTCGGTGGATGAACTCACGAGCAGTGAGATCTCTGTTGAAGCGGATGAGAAAACAGGTTATATGGATGTCAGGGTTGCCGATCATGACAATGAAGATGTTCAGCTATTGTTTAAATCCCTTCACCTGGGACTAAAAGAAATAGAAATGCAGTATTCAAAGTATGTTAAACTGACAAATAGGAGGTGTAAACCATGATGAAGTTAAACCTTCAGTTTTTCGCTCATAAAAAGGGAGTTGGTTCTACCAAGAACGGTAGAGATTCCGAGTCCAAGAGATTAGGCGCAAAGAGAGCTGACGGACAGTTCGTAAAGGCCGGAAACATCATCTACAGACAGCGTGGAACAAAGATCCATCCCGGTGTTAATGTCGGAAGAGGCGGAGATGACACACTGTTTGCTACCGTTGACGGTGTATTACGTTTCGAAAGAGTCGGAAGAGACAGAAAGCAGGCTTCCGTTTATCCTGTAGAAGAGAAGTAAGAACTGATCATTTAAACAGCTT
>JAEEGL011522443.1_pt1 | contig 44888 bp, 36 predicted proteins | sample 9134231 | NCBI WGS metagenome assembly JAEEGL01 (sample SAMN16246548, study PRJNA631951) | gut metagenome | biome: gut microbiome; feature: rumen; material: fiber-attached | host: Bos | place: Iran: Karaj | collected 2018-10 | reverse complement strand
CAGGCCAGCTGCATATTGTCCGTCAGATCCGCGAATGCTATCTCGGGCTCCACCATCCAGAATTCTGCGGCATGCCGGGGTGTGTTGGAATTTTCAGCGCGGAAAGTCGGACCGAACGTATAGATCTTTCCGAAAGCCTGGGCAAACGTTTCGCCTTCCAGCTGTCCAGATACCGTCAGGTTGGTGCTCCCGCCGAAAAAGTCCTGTGAAAAATCGACGCGTCCGTCTTCGGTTCTCGGAGGGTTGTTCAAATCCAGCGTCGTGACGCGGAACATCTCCCCTGCCCCTTCACAGTCCGATTTGGTGATCAGCGGCGTGTGGACGTACACGAAGCCGCGGTCATGGAAAAATGAATGGATGGCGAAAGCGATTTCGCTGCGGATCCTGAAAACGGCATTGAACAGGTTTGTCCGGGGACGCAGATAGGCCTGCTCGCGCAGATATTCAACGGTATGTCTTTTAGGCTGAAGCGGATAATCCGGTGTAGATGTGCCTTCCACGGAGATCCCGGTCGCATGCACTTCCAGAGGCTGCTTCATACCGGGAGTCAGCGTAACAGTACCCTCAATGATCAGGGCGGCGCCGACATTCTGGGAAACGATCTCGCCGTAGTTGTTCAGTTTGTCCGCTTCCGCAACGACCTGAAGGCTGCGGAACGAACTGCCGTCGTTGATATCGATAAAGGCGTATGCCTTACTGTCTCTCAGGTTTCTCACCCATCCGCAGACCGTAACGCTCTTGCCTGCATATGTCTCAGGGGACGCATATAATTTGACGATTTCCAAACGTTCCATTTTCTCTTTTCTCCTTATCGGGAAGACCCACGGGATCATCCCGCGGATCAAACAAATTCAAATCAGGGATTGAAACACTTTCAATCCGTACTCGCACAGGGCGTGGTCTTCTTCCCCGGTTCCTCCCGAGATGCCAAGCCCGCCGATGATCTTGTCGTCTTTCTTGAGAGGCACGCCTCCCCCGAAAGTCATCAAAGAATCGATCTGCTGCAGTCCATAGAAAGTTTTTCCCGCCTGAACCAGTTCGGACAGTTCCTTCGTGGACATCTTGACGGAAACGGCGGTATAAGCTTTTTTCATCGCCACTTCGAAACTGACCAGCAGCGCGTCATCCATGACGTGGACTGCCACCGGATTGCCCTGGCTGTTGCAGATAGCCACGACGACATTTTTGCCTTGCGACAAGGCAAACTCTTCGATGGCATCGATCAGTTTTTTGGCCAGATCCAGCGTCATAGCGGTTTCCTCACAGATTCTTCTATCACCGGCTCCAAGGACAGCTCCGTGCGGCCCGCATGTGTGCCGGTATCTTTTTGTTACCAGATCTTTTTGTACAGATCCTCAACTTCTTCCAGCGTAGGTTTGCGTGGATTCGTGGCCGTACATGCGTCTTCCAGTGCGGCCCGGGCCATGAGAGGTACCTTGGCCATATATTCCTGTTCGCTGACCTTGACGATCTCGGAAACTTTCGCCGGGATGCCCATGATGTGATTCATGAAATTGAGGTAGGCGATGAGGGCGTGGATGGTCGTTACTTCGTTGACCGTATTGACGCCGATCAGCTGGCCGATGTAGCAATAGCGCTTGACGCAGGGGTCATACTCTTTCCGGCTCCTGTCAAAAGTGCCGATCCGGCAGTTGTATTCCACCACATGCGGAAGCAGTACGGCGTTGGCTCTGCCGTGCGGAATGTGAAATTGCGCGCCGAGCTGATGCGCCATGCCGTGATTGAGGCCCAGGGAGGCCGCATTGAAAGCCAGTCCCGCCATGCAGGAGGCGATATGCATCTTGCGTCTGGCATGCGCATCCGTATTGTCCATGTAAGAGCGGACAAGAAACTGGTTGCATATCTCGATCGCCTTTTCCGAAAGCGCTGCCGAAAATTCGTTGTGATGGGTGCTGACATAGGCTTCGATCGCATGCGTCATGACGTCCATGCCGGTGTCGGCAGTCGTCGCTGCGGGCACGCTCTTGACCATCAGTTCGTCAAGGATCGCCTCATCCGGAGTCATCGAGGAAGAAACCAAAGGATACTTCCTGCCCTTTGCAGGATCTGAAACGACCGCAAAGGAAGTGACCTCGCTTCCCGTCCCGGACGTTGTCGGAACGGCAATGAGCCAAACTCCCGAAAGCCCCATTTGAGACGCGAACAGCCGCATGGCTTTGGCCGTATCGATGGCAGAGCCTCCGCCGACTGCGATCATGCAATCGGGTTCCTCACGCAGCATGCGAATGACACCCGAAACGATCTTTTCGATCGGAGGATCCGGAACGACCTCGTCGAAAATCACATAACGGGTCCCCGCGCTCTGCAATCGGGATGTCACATGACCGATCAGGCCACCCGACACCACGAATGGATCGGCCACGATAAATGCCTTTTTCCATCTTTTCTTCTTCAGATGATCCAGCGCATTTTCACCGTATTCAATTTCTGTCGTCACGTTGAACATGCTCATCTGGAAAATCCTCCGTATTTTCACGTATTATACCACGACTGTATGCGCGTTGACAACACGCAAAAGCCTTCGCCCAAAAGGTTTTTGGCGCAAAGGCGATAAAATTCATTCGCTCCGGTCCTGACTGTCCTCAGCCGACGCGGTTTCGTCATCCCCGTCGGGGATATCCTCGGTGGGTTGTCCTTCCGCTGGATCCTCTCTCTGGGGCGGTTCGGAAGGCGGGAATCCGTCTGCGCTTCCGGTCAGTTCGAGCCGCTCTTTGCGTCTGGCCTCCGCTCCGTTGGCTTCGGCCCAAACCATCAGGGCGCCGTAGCCGATCTCAAATAGGATCGCGATGATCAGTGGGATCACAAAATGACCCTCTGCAAACAGTTGGTTCTGGTCCGTAAACTCTGAACCGTAAGTGATCAATCCGGCCAGATAGTTCACCGCACCGCTCCAGAAGGGCGAAAAAGAAAACAGAACGCCCACGGCCAGATGGACCCCGCAGCAGATCGAGGAAGAGATCGCGGCGACAGCCCGATGTTCTCCTTTTCCGACTCTGAATCCGACCCGGCGAACAGAGATATAGATCAGAAACACGGTCAAAGCCATACATGTCAGGAGCCGGATCAGCGCAGAGACCCAATAAGGCACGACAACGAACAGACCCACGATATTGGTCGTCAGCCTGACAAAGAGTGCCGAAACGATCCCGCTGATCGTGACGCTCAGGATCAAAAAAACGAGCTTGAGCAGCGCTGCTATCCAGTTATCACCTTTCTTCGTCATGTCGGGTTTTAGGACCCAGTTGCCCATGAAATCAGCCATGGCCAAATGAGCCGCCCTCCTCTTCCAGCAGATTAGAAAAGACCGGTTGGTTTTCTTAAATATCGTATCACAATTTCATAATTTTTTCAATTCTTTTTTGAACTCATTCGCCTTGATTCTACGCCTGGGTCCGAGGTTTTTTCAGGTCGCGCTACGGGTTCTTTTTTTCAGGATTGAATGAGTCAATTCAAGATCTTTGACTCTCTGTTTTTGTTTGCGGCCGGTTCAACAGCGGTTTTCTTGCACCCAAAAACTTGCAAAAACGCAAAAAACATGAGAAAAACAGAGAAAAACAGAGATTTTGCGAAAAAACATGGCTGTAATCCATGTTACTTTCAGTTATTTTTGATTAGTTTTGAATATTTTCGATTAACCAAAGCCAACATTTTTTCAAAAACTATTGCATTTTTTTATTAATACGCATATAATAGCGATTGCATTTGTATATAGCATGTACGGCATTCTCGCACGACACGTCGACTCTTTGCAAATTTTCACGAATTTACAGGAGCTTTTATGTGGAATGGAAAATTCTGTTCTGATTGAGATCCGAAACGTCTCAAAAGCATTTAAAGGTACGAAAGTGTTGCAGGGATTGAACCTGGATATCCACGATAAGGAATTCATCACCCTGTTGGGTCCATCCGGTTGCGGAAAAACGACCACATTGCGAATCATAGGCGGATTTGAAACGCCGGACGAAGGCACGGTCACCTTTGAGGGCCGTGACGTAGCCAAAGTTCCTCCCTACAGGAGAAACGTCAATACCGTATTTCAAAAATACGCTCTTTTCCCCCATCTGAACGTGTACGACAATATCGCGTTCGGTCTGAAAGTCAGCAAGATCCCCAAAAACGAAATCAAGATTCGTGTCGAGGAAATGCTGCGTCTGACCAGTCTGGTGGGTTTCGAGAAGCGTCAGATCTCGACTCTATCCGGCGGGCAGCAACAGCGCGTCGCTATTGCTCGTGCTCTTGTCAATCAGCCCAAGGTCCTTCTGCTCGACGAACCCTTGGGCGCTTTGGACTTGAAACTGCGCAAGGATATGCAGAACGAGTTGAAGCGCATGCAGAAACTCACCGGGATCACATTCATCTATGTGACGCACGATCAGGAAGAAGCGCTCTCCATGTCCGACACGGTCGTCGTGATGGCGGACGGAAAAATCCAGCAGATCGGTTCTCCGGAAGACATCTATAACGAACCGACCAACGCCTTTGTGGCGGATTTCATCGGCGAATCCAATATTCTGGACGGCGTGATGATCAAAGACTACAAAGCCAAATTCGCAGGCGTCGTCTTCGATTGCGTGGACAAGGGCTTCGAACCTAATGAAAACGTGGATATCGTCATTCGCCCCGAAGATGTTGATGTAATCCCCGCGGAAGGAGCCAAACTCGTAGGCACCGTGACATCCGTCACTTTCAAAGGCGACTACTATGAAATCATCGTCGATGTCGCCGGTTTCAAATGGATGCTCGAAACGTCCGACTTTGTCGGCGTTGACAGCCAGATCGGTCTGCAGATCGACCCGGATGCCATCCACGTGATGAAAAAATCCGAATATTCAGGACGTTTCGGCGATTATTCCACATTCAGCGATGAAGCCGAGGAAACAAACACGCTGGACGGTCGGATGATCGAAGATTACAAAGTCAGCTTTTTGGATCGGGAATTTGAATGTGAAGCCGAAGGTTTCGATCCGAACGAACAGGTCGAGATCGTCATTCAGTCCGATGAGATCGATTTGGTGCCTGTTGAAGAAGGCATGCTGACAGGTACGGCAACTTCCGTCGTCAACAAAGGCGATTATTTTGAGATCCAAGTTGACGTGGACGGATTTGAGTGGAAGATCAAATCCTCTGACGAACCCGAAATCCAGACAGGCGACACGGTCGGACTCTCTTTCGAATCCAAGGCTATCCACGTCATGAAAAAGGACGACGATTTTTCGATCCTCTTCGGAGATCACAATCAGACCGAAGATTCTCAAGCAGAACAGGTTGCAACCGAGGAAACGGGCCATGAAGAATCTTGAGAACCGGAAGTACGTGGCGCTTTTGTCCCCTCATTTGGTCTGGTGCGTACTGTTCATCGTAGCGCCGTTACTGTTCGTCATCTATTATTCCTTCACTGATAAATCCGGCAACTTCACATTTGACAACCTCAGCTATCTGGGCAGTCAGGAAATCCTGAAATGCATCGGGATTTCTCTGGTCTATGCTCTGATCGCCACTGCCGTTTGTCTTTTGCTGGGTTATCCCATGGCTTTGTTCATTTCCAAACTGCCATTCAAGAAGCAGAGCTTTTTCAATATGCTGGTCATGCTCCCCATGTGGGTCAGTTTCATTATCCGGACCTACACGCTGAAAAACATTTTCAACGACAACGGGATCATAAACCAGATTCTGGAAAGTTTGGGAACGGGACCGATCAAGTTCATCGGAACGAGCGGGCTGATCATTTTGGGCATGGTCTACGATTTTCTGCCCTACATGATCATGCCGATCACAAACGTGCTGACGGGGATCGACCCGAAACTGCATGAAGCGGCTGCGGATCTGGGATACAATCCTGTCCGAGCTTTCCTCAAAGTCACGCTTCCGCTGTCGGTTTCAGGTATCATCTCTGGCATCACGATGGTGTTTGTCCCCGCCGTTTCGACCTTCTATATTTCCAGCACCCTCTCCGGAGGGACCGTATCGCTCGTCGGAGACAAGATCGAATCCGCTTTTCTGTCTGAAGTCAACTTCAACAGAGGGTCGATCCTGTCGTTTGTCCTCATGATACTGATTCTCATCAGTATGTTTGTGGTCAACAAATTCGGCGACCGGGAAAGCGAGGAGAAACTCGTATGAAAACTGCCGGACGAATCTATGCAGCGCTCATGTACTTGTTCCTGTACTCCCCGCTGGTCGTAATGATCATTTATTCCTTCAATGCCAAAAGAAGCACTTCGGTCCTGTCTTTTGATTATGCCGGAGAAAAGTATTCATTCGGTCACTGGTACCGGGAAATTTTCGAAGGCGGAGGGGCCCTCGTTCCTCTTCGCAACTCTCTGATCCTAGCCCTGACCTGTGCCGTCGTCACCACGATCCTAGGCACACTCGCAGCGTACGGGTTGCACCACCTCAAGATCAGATATCTCAAAAATGCCATCAACAGCGTCACGTCCATCCCGATGATGAATCCGGATATCGTGACCGGTATTTCCATGATGCTTTTGTTCGCAACCGCTTTCTCGATTGCGGGATTCGGACAGACGGGCTTCGTCACCCTTTTGATCGCGCACGTCACTTTCTCTCTGCCCTACACGATCTTGTCCATTACTCCGCGTCTTAGGCAAATGGACAAGAATCTGCCTGAAGCGGCTTTGGATCTGGGATGTACGCCGATCCAATCGTTTTTCAAAGTCCAGCTGCCTTTTTTGTTTCCTGCCATCCTGTCGGGCTTCATCATGGCATTCACGCTATCGCTGGATGACTACGTTATTTCCCTGTTTACGGCCGGTGCGTCTTTCGAGACCTTGCCGCTCTACATTTACAGCATGGCAAGACGAAGCGTCCCGCCGACCATCTACGCAGTGTCCACACTGTTCCTGGTCCTGGTGCTCGTGTTGCTGATCCTTTCCAATGTGATCCAGTCCAAAGCACTGGGTGATGAAAAACAAAACTGATAATTATGGAGGATAAAACATTGAAAAAAACAATCGCGATCTCTTTGTTACTGGCTCTCTCGATCTGCTGCCTGTCTCTCTTTGCTTCCTGCGGATCCGACAAATATGCAGATATCGAAAAAATCGACAATCCCTACAAGGGTTCGACCTTGTACGTTTACAACTGGGGTGAATACATCGCCGACGGTGAAGACGGTTCGATGGACCTGGTCAAAGTTTTCGAACACATCTACGACATCAACGTGGTCTATACCACCTACAGTTCCAATGAGGAAATGTATGCCAAATTGAGTTCGGGCACCGTCAGTTACGACGTCATCATCCCTTCGGACTATATGATCTCCCGTCTGATCTCCGAGGGCTATCTGCAGAAACTCAACTTTGAAAACATCCCGAACTATAAAAATATTGCGGACGCCTACAAATCCAATCAGTATTTCGACATGGGTGGAGAAAACGGTGCCGCAGAATACTCGATCCCTTATACAGTCGGCCTCATCGGCATCATCTACAATACGGAATTTATCGATGAAGAAGATGTCGCTGAGCAGAGTTGGAATCTGCTTTGGAACGAAAAATACAGCGGTAAATTGCTGAATTTCGACAATTCCAGAGACGCGTTCGGCGTAGCCATGTTCCGCGAGGGGTTGGACGTCAACACGGATGATCCTGAAGTCTGGAACCGCGCTTACGAAGCCCTGCGCGCTCAGAAGCCGCTCCTGAAGGGCTGGGTCATGGATGCCGTTTTCGATGAGATGGAAGGCGAAAATGCTTATGCCGCCACCTACTATGCCGGAGACTGTCTCACCATGATGAGCAACAACGAAAACCTGGATTTCTACTATCCTAAGGAAGGCAACAATCTGTTCGTCGACTCGATGTGCATCCCCAAAACCGCCAAGAACGTCGGCGCCGCGGAATTGTTCATCAACTTCATGCTGGAAGAAGAATATGCGATCGAAAATTCACTCTACATCTGCTATGCTTCTCCGAACAAAGCCGTTTTCGAATCCGATGAATATAAAGAGGAACTCGGCGAAAAAGAATACAGCATTCTCTACGATGTTCCCGAACAGTACAAAGCTCCGGACGGTTCTTTCGACACGTCAGTTGCACAGTACTATTACGATTTGAGTGCGGAAACGAAAGCCCTGCTCGCTCAGCTTTGGGATAAAGTGAAATAATTCCTGTTTACAAAAAAGCGACCACCGTCCGGGTGGTCGTTTTTTGTTTTATGACAGCATCTGTTTAACCCGCGAGACGATCGCGTCGGAGCCGAGTCCCATGGCATCCCAGACGGTCTGCCCCTCCTGTGCCGTGGCAAACGGCTGTTCGATCGCCATGACGGTCAGATCGAGATCGTGATATAGGTGCTCGACGCGCTCGCCGAATCCGCCCTGCAAGATCCCCTCCTCCAGTATGATGAGGGGCTTTTTCATTTGTCTCACCGCATCGAATACGGGGTCATTTGCGTCGATCTTCTCGAACAGCCCGATGCCCAGCCGGATCCCTTCGGAAAGAAGTTGATCCTGGGCTTTGATCGCTTCCTTTACGATCCGTCCGTAAGTCAGGAGGACCGCGTCCGGATGATCCAGAAATAAAGGATCCAAATGGCAATCCCATCCGGACTGCTTTTCCAGTCCGAAATGTGAAACGATCAGGCTGCATTCCGTATCGTTCGGATAACGGATGGCCCGGATCTGACCCGGATGTTCTGAACTCAACGCCTCTTCGAGTGCACGTTCAAGCGACTGGCCCGTCACGGGAACGGTGATGTCCGCATCAGGCAGCTGAAGAAGCATCGAAACGTCGAAAATACCGTGATGTGTCGGTCCGTCGCCGGATGAAAGGCCTGCCCTGTCTATGCACAGCGTGATCGGCAAATTCTGTAAAGCGCAATCGTGGATCAGTTGATCGTAAGACCTTTGCAGGAACGTGGAATAGACTGCGAAAACCGGTTTGAAACCGGATGCGGCCAGTGCGGCTGCAAAAGTGACCGCGTGCTCCTCCGCAATGCCTACGTCGAAATACCGGTCCGGATAGGCGCTTCGGAAAGCCGTAAGGCCTGTTCCTTCGCACATGGCGGCCGTGATGGCGCAGATCTTTTCGTCCTTCGAGGCCAGTTCGGTCAACTTTGTCCCCGCGATGGTTGAAAAGTTCGGTCCGTCGGATCTGTGAGAGGATGCCGGTGAGATGCCGTGGAACGCATTTGGGTTTTCCTCCGCAGGAGGATAGCCCTTTCCTTTCTGGGTCTTGACATGGACCAGTGAGATGCCCGAATAGTCTCTGGCTTCGCCCAGCACACTGATCAGATTGGTAATGTTGTGACCGTCCACCGGCCCCAGATAATAGATTCCCAGGTCCTCAAAATAGTTGGACCCGTAGAGTGAATTCTTGATCGTCTTTTTGACTTTTCTGATGGCAGCGAACGTCAGATGCCCGATGAGAGGGATCCTTTTCAAAGTCCTGCCAGCCGCATTTTTGGCTTTATAGTACCCTGTCCTCGTACGGATCTTTGCCAGATGACTTGCAAAACGGCCGATGTTCTTTGAGATCGACATTTCGTTTTCATTGAGGATAATCACGATCTGTCTGTCTTTTTTCAGATTGTTCATCGCCTCATGGATCATGCCGCCGGTAAAAGCGCCGTCTCCCACTAAAGCGACCGTCTTCACCTGTTTGCCGAGCAGATGGTCTGCCTCAGCAAAACCAATCGCGGCGGACAGAGACGTGGAGCTGTGACCCGCCCCGAAGCAATCATAAACACTTTCATCTCTGCGGGTGAAACCGGACAAGCCGCCGCTGCGCCGCAAAGAATCAAAACGATCTTTGCGACCCGTCAAGATCTTGTGAACATAACTCTGGTGACCTACGTCGAAAATCAGATGATCTGTCGGCAGATCGAACACGCGATGGATGGCGATCGTCAATTCGACGACACCCAGATTGGAAGCCAGATGTCCACCCGTTTTGCTCACATGTGTGATCAGAAAATTCCGGATCTCCTGAGCCAAGACGGGGAGGGCCTCCTCTGGCAGGTCTTTCAAATCGTCAGGAAAGACATATTGATCCAGCAAAGGGGTCCTGTATTCAACTTTTTTCTTCTTTTTCGACAAAGTGAAAAACCCCCTCGCCAGTCATCTCGAATGAAAAACGGGCCGGACCCGTTTCTCTTCGTATATATTGTACTCTTTCAAAGAGTTTCTGTCAATGAAGATACGCGCTGTTTGCGTTCTTTGAAAAGAAAAAAGGCCGTCATCCCTCGAGAAAGGAAAACAGCCTTATTTCCGGTTTTCGTGCGATTACTCGGCAGCGTATACACTGACCTGCTTTTTGCCGCGCTTAACCATTTCGAATTTGACTTTGCCATCGATCAGAGCAAACAGCGTGTCATCGGAGCCGATGCCGACACCGTTGCCGGGAAGGATTGATGTTCCTCTCTGACGAACCAGAATGTTGCCGGCCTTCACGATCTGGCCGTCACCCTTTTTGGCACCCAGTCTCTGAGCACGGCTGTCACGGCCGTTCTTCGTGGAACCAACACCCTTTTTATGTGCAAAGAATTGTAAGCTTAACTTTACCATGATTATTCCTCCATTCAGAATCATCGCCGCCTTGGCGGCATTCCCATGCAAAAATCAAATCTCGTCGTATTCCGCGTCTTTGATGCTGACTTCAAGATACTCGTAATTATCCTCTACCAACAGCTGAAGCGTTTCGTAATACCCCTGAAACATCCCGGCGACCGAGAAACGGATCCTCTCATCTTCCTCAAATTCGGGAAGAGCGCCTGAAGATTTGCAGGTGACGACCGTATCGTCTTCGTTGATATCGTAATCGATATGCGCTCCGAAACAGTCTTCTATGGTATTGATCAGCAGCATGGTCATCGAAGAGATCGATGCGCACAGCACATCTTCTCCGCTTTCAGCAAATCCGGTATGTCCGCTTTCACGGAATCCGAACAAGACACCGTCATTCCTGTAAAACTCGATTTTTGTCATGTTTTGTTAACTGTTCAACCCTGGATTGACTTGATCTGAACCTGTGTGAACGGTTGACGATGGCCAATCTTTTTCTTTTCGTTTTTCTTGGGCTTGTACTTCATGACATACAGTTTCTTTTCCTTGCCGGTTTTAAGAACTGTAGCTGTAACGGATGCGCCGTCAACAAGAGGCTTGCCGACCTTGAATCCGTCATCCGTGCCAAGCGCAACAACGTCGAATTTGATTTCTTCGCCTTCCGCTGCATCCAGTTTCTCGACCTTGATCACATCAAGTTCGCTTACTTTGTACTGTTTCCCGCCCGTTTCGATAATCGCGTACATGGAAACACCTCGCTTTCGCATAGACTCGCTGAACAAAGGCGATATGAAGAATCATATACTTTGGGGGCCATTTTCAAGCGGCAAGGGATTATACCACATTCATGCAGGACTTGTCAATGCTTATTTTAAATAAGTTTACGGGTTTGAAAAAATCATTCGAGAGGATGGAAGACTCGAACATCGTTCAAAAAGCGGACCAGTCCGGCGGGATAGTCTTTCTCCTTTTCCAGGTTTGTCTGTCCCAGACGAACCTGTTTATTCGATCCGTGATAGTCGCTCCCCGCGGTCACATATAAACCGAACCGATCGGCGAAAGCCTCCATTTCCCGGCGCAGGGCCGATCCCATGCCGGAATAATATGCCTCCACACCGCGCAATCCGAAACCGATCAATTTGATCAACCGTTGTTCCATTTGCTCGCCTGTGATGAATTCTTCTCCGCTTCCGAAGGAAGGGTGAGCCAAAACGGAAATACCGTTTGCGTCTGCGATCGCAGAAATCGCATCTTCCGGTCTGACATGTTCCTGACGGCCGTCAAAGAGATTGAGATATTTCAGGATCGCTTCCTCTTTGGATCCGGCATAGCCGTATTTGACCATCATATTGGCCAGATGCGGTTTTCCCGGATTGTCCAGAGCCATAATGGCAGCCCGGTCTTCATCCGAAAAGGAGAAGCCAAACTCTTTTTCAAGAAAAGCAAATCGCTTTTCTGTTTTTCCGATCCGGAAACCATGTCCGATCGCTTCCAAATTCCGGATGGACGGGGCATCCGGATCGTATCCATATCCGAGGATATGATATTTTCCGGCTTCATCCTGACAGGAAAATTCGACACCGAATATGAAATCCGGATCGCCTTTTTTCAATTTGTCGCGGATGACCAAACAACCGTCCGTTGCATCATGGTCAGTAACGGAAAAAAGATCGATACCCGTTTCCCGGACCAGTCTGATGATATCTTCCGGAGAATCGGTCCCGTCCGACACCTCAGTATGCATATGGAGGTCTATTTTGAAATAAGGCATTGTCATCGTCCTCTTTCAAAACAGCAGCGTTTCAGTTGAATTCAACAGTTCGATCAGCTCTTTCTTCCAGAGCTCGATTTCGGCCCGGCCATCCGGTGTTTCAAGGCCTTTGCGGCGGATCGACCGGCGGATCATGCGGGCATATCCGATAATACGGCCTTTATTCTCGACCTCATCCAGCTTCTGTTCATCCGTCGTGCCGAGATATGCGGACAGGAAGGAACGGAAAAACCTGCGCGAAGTATCAAAATCGAAGCCCAAAAAGTTCTTGACATTTTCATGGTTGTATTCTGAATACCCGATAAACGCATTGAAAATGCTGCCGATCTCAAAAATCGGGTGTCCCACGGCCAGCGTGTCCATATCGATCAGCAAGACTTCCCCGTCCTGCAGTTCGAGATTCTTGGTATGATAATCGCCGTGGACCATGTGATCATCCTGAGGAACAGCTTCGATCAGGGAAACCAGTTTTTCTCCCGCCTCTTTGGGCAGATAATCGAGCATGAATTTTGCCCAGCCGATCGCAGTCGTCCGGATATCCGGCAGTTTTCCTTTCGGGACAAGCGTGGAATGGATCTTTTTCAGCATATCCGTAAATTCCCGGACACACCAGTCCGTCTTCTCCGGCGAGGTGGCAAGAATCTTGGAAAACGACTCAGCGTTCAGCAGTTCAAATACGGATCCGTAACTGTTACCCACTCTGACGACGTCATAGGAAATCGCCGTAGGGATCCCCAGAACCAGCGCTGTGCGGGCCACTTCCCTCTCATGCTGGATATCAGCCAGCGCGTCGGCATTGTTGTAGACTTTCACGACGTTGTCCTTGTCGATCCTGTAGATCGTTCCGTTCGCACCGCGGCCGATCTCCTCGCAGCCTTCGACAGACACGACTCTGTATGCCTTTTCGACGGTCATCATCTGCGTAAAGCCCGTCATATCCAGGATCTCATAGACACCGCTGTTGACGTTGATCACTTTCAAATCGGAATTCGTTTTTTTCAAATGGAGCAGCACACGCAATCCGGCGCTGGAAATATACTCCAGCTGCTCTGCGTCGACGACGACGGGACATGCGGGATTCTTTTCCGCATAGGGCATGATTTCGTTTTCCGCATCGTGAGCATTGCTCGAATCGATTCTTCCAGACAAAACAATCGTGATTAAGTTGGATTCTGCCTTTACTGATACTTCTTTCATGTCGATCTCCTTCAGTATTCAATAGACGGGTTAATTATACTATAGTTCCTTCGCATTTTCAACTCGCAAAAACGTTTTTCAGCCGTCCGCAAATGGAAAACAAGACGGGACAGACTGAATTGTCTCAGTCCGTCCCGGTGGTTGCTACAGCCCGTATTTGATCTTCATTCTCTCTAGTTTTTTTCCGATCGGGATCCCCACGATCAGCAGAAAAACAACGTTCGAAAGCATATAGATCCCGGTCATCGGAAGCGCTGCGACCACATAGGTGAAATAACGGGACAGTTCGAACGTTCCGTCCGTCACGAGCAATGTCCAAACGTCCAGCGCCATGGAATAGAAGATGCCGGCTATCGCTCCGTAGATCAACCACGTCCATTTATGCTTCAAAAACACTTTTGAGAGCATCGCAGCAAACAGCCCGATCAATCCCCAGGCGAGCATTTGAAAAGGCGTCCAGGGACCCTGTCCAAAATAGAAATTGGAAAGGAGCGCGCTCAAAGCACCGCATAAGAAACCGCATTCAGCTCCCATATATGTTCCGCAAATGATCACAATCGCGGAAACGGGTTTGAAAAACGGGATAAAAATGAAAGCAAACCGTCCGAAAACGGAAATGGCAACCAAAACGGACAAGAGGACCAGTCTGTAGACGTTCATCGTTTTCTTCTCAAAAACGAGAAAGAAAGGGATCATGGATAAGATCAGCACGACGACGGCCAGCCAACCGTACATTTTTTCTTTGAATACGATGATGCCGCCCACGACCAACAGCGGGATCAGGACCAGATAGATCAGATATTTCAGCCAGTCTTTTATTGTGCGGGGCTGTTTTTCTTCGGGCCGAAGTTCTTCCGAAATTTCTTTTTTCTCTTCATCCATCAGCCAGACCACCCGCTCTCTTCAGCCTGCCAACGATCTGCTCGACCGTCACGGATTCAGGCACGAGATCCGCCGCCAGGCGCGCTGCCGCTGTCGTATAGAACCGGTTCCGGGTGAAAAACGTTTCAGGCGTCCCCGGAGCGAGCAGCTCGCCGTCGAAAGCCAGCATGCACTGATCTGCGGCCTCTGCGGCAAATTCAACGTCGTGCGTGACCATGATGACCGTCAACCCGTCTTCCTTTGCCTTTTTGATCAGCAACTCTTTGAGTTGTTTCTTAAAGAATGCATCCAAGCCCTTTGTCGGTTCGTCGACGAGCAGGATTTTCGGATTACCCAAACAGATCTTGGCCAAGGCGCATTTTTGCAATTCACCGCCGGACAGATCCGCAGGATTGCGCGAAAGGATGGATTCCTCCAACCCGAACTCTTCGGAGATCTGTCTGATCTGCTGATCCTTATCCTTGCCGTTCCCCGTATCGTTCAGCATGAGTTTGAAATCATCCATAACGGTATCTTTCACGAAAACGAGAGACGGGTTTTGCGGCAACATGGATACGAATCTCCGGTGTTTGTCCCCGGAACGGTATTTGTCGATAGGCGTCCCGAACCATTTGACCTGACCCCGGTAAGGTTTGAGCAATCCTGCCATGACCAGTAGCGCCGTGGTTTTTCCGGCTCCGTTTCCGCCCAAAATGGCTGTCACGGTGCCTTTCCGGATCCTTGCATCCGTCCCGGCCATGATATCCTGAGAAAATCTTTCATAGCGGAACCAAACATTCTTCAGCTCCAATGCGAACTCCTCGGAGAGAGTGCGACTATCTGCCGCACGATCAGACGGGATTAGGCGCTGTTTGTCGATTTCTTCGGACAGCCACTGTCTCCCTTCGCGGACGGAAACGGGATAGTTCGAGTCATCCTTACCCAAAGCTGCATAGGTACGCGCCGCTGCGGGGAAACCGGCAAAAACGGGCTGGCCGGAAAGCATTTTACACACGATTCGGGGAGAGTCGAACGCAACACAGCGTCCCTCTTCCAGCACCATAACGTAATCGACAAAATGGAATATCTCTTCCAGTCTGTGCTCGGACAGGATGATCGTGATGCCGAAATCTTTGTTCAGTTTGGAAAGAGTCCCGATAAACTGCTCGGCTGCGATCGGGTCCAGTTGTGCGGTCGGTTCATCTAAAAGAAGCACTTTCGGGCCCATCACCATAACAGAAGCCAGATTCAGCATCTGTTTTTGACCGCCGGACAGCGTGGCTGTTTTTTGATGGTACCAGGAAGAGATGCCGAAGTAATGCGCCATCTCTCCGACGCGCAGGTGGATCTCTTCGCTGGGCATACCCAGATTTTCCAATCCGAAAGCCAATTCGTGCCACACTTCATCCGTGACGATCTGAGATTCCGGATCCTGCATGACAAAGCCGATCTCCGAGGCGGATCTTTTCTGGTCCAGACCGTCGATCTCTTCATGTGCATAAATGACTTTGCCTGTCCGCACACCGTGCGGAGTCAGTTCAGGTTTCAATAGTTTCAAAAAGGTGGTTTTTCCGCCCCCGGAAGGACCGCACAAAAGGACGAACGAACCCTGCGGGATGGAAACAGATATCTTTTCCAGCGCTGCAACTTGAACTTGCGGATATGAAAATGTCAGATCTTGCGTCTCAAAAATGTCCAAAACAGCATATCCCCCAATTCAAAGAATGTCGGAAAGAGCGCCAGGCACCCGTAACAAACGTATCCGGTCAGGGCCTGAACCGTCAAAGAAACAGGCGGCGTGACCGGATAGAAGGAATAGGACAACGCTCCTGTCCCCATCATCCATCCCGTCAGTCCTGTCAAAACGATCGTGTAAATCAGCAAAAACAGATCCTGGCACGTGAATCTGAAATTGGTATAACTTTTTCTGCCTTTCAGTCCGTATCCGCGGGATCGCATCGATGCGGCTGCGCCGATCGCATGTTCCATCGACCAGGTGACCAGCGAAGAAAACTGGGCCGCTGCGGCACGGATGCCTCTTCCCTCTTCCCCGGTCGCAAGTTGGGCCCTTCGGATCTGTCTCCAGCGGTCTGCGAGCAAAGGGAAAAAGCGGAGCGCTCCGGTCAGGACCAGCGACGCCTTAGGCAATGTTTTTTGCAAAATGAACATGATCCGGTCCGTGGACATGACAGTATTCCAGACTCTGCACCAAAACAGCACCGCCGTCAGGATCACAGCCATATAGACGCCGAAAAAGACGGCTTCCAGCGTAAACGGGTTGCTGTTCACGAAAAACAGAACGGTATTGCCCCGATGCGTGATCAGAGGATTCGTCAGGATCACGGCCAATCCAAGTATGATCGACCACAAATAGTACGACCACTGCGTCCTGCCTCTTCTCAGCAGAAGGCACATCGAAAGGCCCGATATCCATCCAAGACCACAAAACACCGGATTGGTGGAAAACATCAAGAGGACCATACAGGAAAGCAGATGAACAGCGGCGGAAACCGGATGAAACCGTTGATAGCCCGTAGATCTCACGCTCTTGTCCATCACGAAAGAAGGGGCGGGCTTTTCCGAAAAAACATCTGTTTTTTTCATAAGCCCACCCCCGTTTAATCAGTTTTCTTCTTCCGGATCCACTTCATTGACGATGACGATCAGTTTCAGGACTCGCATGCCCTGCATTTCTTTGATCTGCACGGTCAGGTTTTCGTATGTGAACGAATCCCCTTCGTGAGGATCCGCGTCGAGCATCTCGATAGCCCAGCCGCCCATCGTCGTATATTCACATTCGAAATCTTCCGGTTCAAAATCGATCTCTTCGAAGAAATCGTCTATGGACATGCTGCCGTCCACTTCATAACGGCCGTCTCCCAGATTCTGGAATTCTTTTGTCACGATGTCGTTTTCATCCCAGATATTGCCCACGAGTTCTTCCAGAATGTCCTCCATGGTCACAATACCCAGAGTACCTTCAAATTCATCTACGACCACGGCGATATGCGTATGCTTCATCCGGAGCATCTCCAGCGCGGCAGGCAGTTTCATGGCCTTGTGAACGAAAAGCGCCGGGGTCAGATTGTTCCGGATGGACTTGCCGGCATCGGATGCGTCCACGGCCATGGCACGATAGAATTGATTCAGGTGCAAGATCCCGATAATGTGATCCACATTGTCCTCAAAGACCGGGATCCGGGAATATCTGGAATTTGAAATGATCTCATGGTTCTTTTCGATCGGGTCCGAAATATCCAGCATGATCACGTTTCGTCTCGGAGTCATCACTTCATAGACCGTCGTGTCTTTGAAATCCAAAGTCGACTGCAGGATATCGCTCTGAGATTCGTCGATGACGCCTTCTTCTTCGACCGTGTCGATGATAGTCGAAAGATCTTCTTCTGTGACCGTTGGATCCTCTTCCCGCTGATCTTTGCCCCACATCTTCCGCAAAAGGTTGACAAAAGCCATGACCGGGAAAGTCACAGGCAGCAGGATAAACCTCAGCACCGTGATCGGATAGGCCGAGAAGCAGGCAAATGCTTCCGGAAATCTCTTGGCCAACAATTTAGGCGTGATCTCGCCGAAAAGCAGGATGACGATCGTCATGATCAGGGTCGAAAGGATCGAGGAGACCGATTCGTTTTTGACGCTTGCCAGCATCAGAACGGTCATGACCGTAGATGCGGCAATATTTACCAGGTTGTTCCCGACCAGGATCACCGACAGCGTATGGGTGAAGTTCTCGCAGATATGCAGCGCCAGGCCTGCGGCGTGACTGCCCGATTCCTTGCGCTTTTTCAACCGGATCGGATTGGCTGAATTGAAAGCCATCTCAGCGGCCGAAAACCAGGCAGAGAGAACGACCATCACGAAAATGATGATAATATCCAGTCCGATATGCTTCATGTCGCTTCACCTCCTTTGGGAGATGAAACGGGAGGAACGATATGAAATGTGACTTTTTCGATCCGCCCCTCATCCATTTCGGAAACGGTAATTTCAAGATTCCGATAGGTGAATGAATCTTCTTCCTCGATGTTGTGATCCAAAGATTCTTCGACCCAGTCGCGTATCTTTTTGGAAACGAGCTGATAATCACGGCACCGGATCTTCATTTTGGCCAGTGCCTCGCCGACCGTCAGATCCGGGTTGACTTCAAAATAGTTCCCGCCCAGTTTGACGAAATTCTGGTCGACGATATCGCTTTCATCAAAGATTTCACCGACCAGTTCTTCCAGCAGGTCCTCGATCGTGATCAGTCCGACGGTCCTGTCGTTTTCATCAAGCACGATGGCCATGGAGAAACGCTGTTCCCGCATAATCTCCATGCAATCATGAATAAAAGCGATATCCCGCACATAAAACGGGAACAGGAGCTGCTTTTTGAGCGAAACGTTCTCGTTTTTCAAATATTGACGCATAAAGGAGCGAACGGGCAAAACGCCTACGATCCGGTCCAGACTTCCGTCACAAACCGGAATCCGAGAAACTGTCGTCGATTCGATGACTTTCAATACTTCTTCGCTGGACATCCGGATATCCACGAAAATGATATCCGGTCTCATCGTCATGATCTCGGATACTTCTGTCTCTCCGAATTCAAGCGCGGACTTGAAAAGATCGGACTCTTCTTCGTTCAAAACGCCTTCTTCTTCCGCCGTGTCGGCAATATCGTACAGTTCTTCCTCCGTGATCGTCGGTTCCTCTTCGGTTTTGAACAGTTTGGTCATCCGATGAACGAAAGCATTCAGCACAACAGCAACGGGCTTCATCACTTTCATGATGACCCGAAGCCCCGGAGCAAAGGCCCGTGAGAGCGTCTCGCTCCTATCGTTGGCCAGTGCTTTCGGAATCATCTCACTGAAAAGGAAAAAGGCCAAGGTTGAGAACAACGTGCAAAGAACGGTAACGACCTCTTCGCTCAACGTCCCAAAATATCCTGCTTCCAGAAGTCTGGAAAACAGCAGCGTAGCGATGGCTGAACCTGCCACACTGGCCAGATTGTTCCCGATCAGAAGGGTGACAATGGCCCGATCGAAGTTATTGGATATATATAATGCGGCTTTCGCCCGCCTTTTTCCGGCATCGGCTTCAGATTTGATCCGAATTCTGTTCATCGCCGAAAAAGCACTTTCGGCGGATGAAAAATAGGCTCGGATCAACACAAGGAGCACAAAAGCCAAGACAAAAGGCCATATGATCATAGATTGCGTACTCGCAGGGTCAGGGTCCATGAATGGGGGTTCCTTCCTAAAACTTATGTAATGTCTTTTCTAACTTTATCGATTATACCATATCGGTTACGGGATATCAATTCTTTCTGCTATTTCCCAACATTCGGCTCGACTTGCCAACAACTTCTGCAAAAAATTCTTGACAAATAACTCTTCCTGTGGTATAAGTGTAAAGGATTTCACTTTACACGGGGTCGATATCATGTTTAACAAGGATTTAAACTATACCTACCTGTTGGATTTTTACGGTGAAATACTGTCCGATAAAAGACGCGAAGCCTTAACGCTCTACTATGACGAGGATTACTCGCTTTCAGAAGTCTCTGAGATCATGCAGATCTCAAGACAAGGTGCGAGAGAACTGATCAAAAAAGCAGAAGCGGATCTCCTCTTTTTCGAAGAAAAACTGGGACTCGCGGCCCGTTTTAAACAAACCAATGAACTTTTGTCGGAAATCAGAGCACAAACAGACCGGATGGAAGATCTTCCCTCAACCCTGAAAGAGCAGTTAAAGGAACTTTCCGAACTGCTGTCGGAAAACACATAGAAAGGCAGGCCCCATGGCGTTTCAAAGTTTAACCGAAAAACTCAGCAATGCTTTCAAGCACCTGAAAAATAAGGGAAAATTGACCGATATCGACGTCAAGGAAGGCATGCGTGAGATCAAACTCGCTCTCCTGGAAGCAGACGTCAGTTTTAAAGTCGTCAAAGAGTTTATCCGGACGGTTTCCGAGCGTGCAGTCGGACAGGAAGTTCTTGAATCCTTGAATCCTGCCCAGCAAGTGATCAAAATCGTAAACGAAGAGTTGACGGCCATCATGGGCGGCTCGCAATCCAAGCTTACGATCGCTTCCAAGCCTCCAACGATCATCATGATGGTCGGCTTGCAGGGCGCCGGTAAAACGACCCATGCCGGAAAACTGGCCGGTATGTACAAAAAGCAAGGCAAGCGTCCTTTGCTGGTCGCATGCGACATCTACCGTCCAGCAGCTATCAAGCAGTTGCAGGTCGTTGGCGACTCGTTGGGCATCCCCGTCTTTGAGATGGGAGACAAAGTCAACCCCGTCAAGATCGCCAAAGAAGGCATTTCTTATGCCGTCAAGAACGATTTTGATATGGTCTTCATCGATACGGCCGGTCGACTTCAGATCGACGATACGCTGATGAAGGAACTGGAAGACATCAAGGAAGCCGTTCATCCGACCGAGATACTTCTGACCGTGGACGCCATGATCGGACAGGAATCCGTCAATGTGGCAGAGACGTTCAATGAAAGGCTGGATATCACAGGCGTGATCTTGACCAAACTGGACGGCGACACCCGTGGCGGCGCTGCCCTGTCTGTCAAATATATCACCGGAAAGCCCATCAAGTTTATCGGCACCGGTGAAAAACTCGACATGATCGAGCCGTTCTATCCGGACCGCATGGCCTCCCGCATTTTGGGCATGGGAGACGTGCTGACTCTGATCGAAAAAGCTCAGACCGCTTTCGATGAGAAAAAAGCCGCGGAATTGGAAGAAAAGCTCCGCAAATCCACCTTCACGCTGGATGATTATCTCGATCAGTTCCAGCAGCTGAAAAACATGGGAGACCTGAATCAACTGGCCGGGATGATCCCGGGTGTCAAGCCCTCCCAGCTCAAAGATGCCAAGGTCGATGAAAAGCAGCTGGCTCATCAGGAGGCTATCATCCGTGCGATGACGGCCCGCGAACGTTTCAATCCCAGTATATTGAACAGTTCCAGGAAAAAACGTATCGCTCAGGGAAGCGGAACATCCGTAGAGGAAATCAACAGACTGCTCAAACAATACGACCAGATCACCAAACTGATGAAACAGTTCGGTCGCGGCGGAGGCCGGAACAATCCCTTCGGACGTATGAAAATTCCGATGTCATAAGCGTCGGTTTCAAATAAAAATCAAAAAGAAAATTTTATTGGAGGAATAAACCAATGGTAAAAATCAGATTGAAAAGATGCGGTGCCAAGAAAGCACCTGTCTATCGTGTCGTTGTCGCTGACAGCCGTTACCCCAGAGATGGCCGCTTCATTGAAGAAATCGGCTTCTACAACCCTGTTTGCGATCCCATCGAACTGAAGATCGATGCTGAAAAGGCCAAAAAGTGGCTCGACAACGGTGCTCAACCCACTGACACAGCCCGCGCTCTTCTCAAAAAATCCGGCATCATCGAGTAAGCAAGGGAGCGTCACATGGCAGATTTGAAACAAACGCTGACAGATATTGCCAAGGCAGTTGTCAATTCGCCCGAAGATGTGACCGTTACGATCGAAGAAGATGATGATTCCATCGTTTTAACATTGATGGTCGCACCTGATGATATGGGTATGGTGATCGGCCGCCACGGGAAAATCGCGAAAAACATCCGTACGATGATGAAGGCAGCAGTTGCCGGAACCGGAAAGAAAATTATTGTCGATATTCGCTGACAGGCAGACACCAAAAAGTCTCATCCGTTTCAAACGCACTCCGTTTGAACAGGAGAGACTTTTTCTTTTTTCAGCCCCGATAAGTCAGTTCCAAAGAGACCAGATGCGTCACGTCTCCGACCGTAAAAATCTTAGACTGAACGAAATCTTCCCTGATTTTTTGGAAAAGAACCGTGGTGACTGACGTCGGCATGACCCGGAATTCCTGCCAATAGACAGGCGGAGGCACCAGACCCAGATAGGCTGTCAGCAGAGAGCCCAGACCCATGTGGCAAAAGAACGCGATATTCTTCTCTTTCAGCTGATCCCATTTTGTGCCTTCTGCGAGTGCAAACCCACAGCCGGACCGGACAAGACCCAGTTTCGATAGAAAATCAAAGAATTGGTCCTTGATCTTCCCTGCCATTTCGGCGGCTCCTTCAGCTTGATACATGGGGAGTTCGGACCAATGCAGAGGGTCCGTGATTTGATCATAATACCGGTTGAAAACTTCCGGATGAAGATCCCAAGGACATGTTCTCCTGTCTTCATCTGCCAGCCCCAGTTCCTTCAGTGGCTGTATGATCGGCCTGGGAAATTCCTGAAGCCAATCCAACGTCTCGCTGTGCAAGCCAGTTTTTTCAAGGAAAGGCTTGGCCGTCGCCTGAGCGCGGCCCAGAGGAGAACAGTAAACGTCGGTTATATTTTCTTTCAGCAGTCTCACGGACAGCAGTTCGGCCTCCTGAAAACCTCTTTCAGTCAGCGAATCATGCGCATAATCCGGATCTCCGTGCCTGATGATGAATAACTTCATGAGTGATCTTCTTTCCGCCTGTCGTTTTCTTGTCTTCTTTTTTCGAAAAACAGGCTCAATAATTCCTTACACTCTTTTGCCTTGATCCCAGATGTCGTTTCAGGCTTCCAGTGCATCGGAGAGTCGGCAAAGGACCAGACCGAGCCGCATGCGCCGGCTACGGGATCCTTGATCCCGAAAACGATCCGCCCGATCCGGGCGTTCCAAAGTGCTCCCGCGCACATAGGGCACGGTTCCATCGTCACATAGAGCGTGCAGTCCGAAAGACGCCACCTCTGTAAAATCCGGCAGGCCTCTTCGACGCAAAGCAATTCCGCGTGGGACACGGCATTGTGCCCGGCCTCCTTTTCGTTGTGAGCCCTCGCGACGATCTGTCCGTTTTGTACGATCACCGCTCCGACCGGGACGTCTCCCGCCTGCCCTGCCAAACGGGCTTCGGCAAGGGCTTCTTCCATAAACAGTTCATCCATACAGCATTTTTCCATATAGCAATGTTAAGATGATATTGCCTACGATCAATACAAGAAAGCAGACCGTCGGCAGATTGAAAACATGTCTCAGTGTGCGTGAAGGACGGATCCTGTCCTCGAACGCGTCGAGAGGGCCCGTCAGGGTCCATTCCATCAGATCGGGTTCTGCGACCCGTTCTTTTTTCTTCAGTCTAAATTTCCAGAACCAAATGACCGCCAAAACCAGGATTGACACGAAGCCTGCGATAAACAGGATCACATTTCCCGTTACAGCCGCAGAGGGTCCCATTTGATCCTGCACATATTCCAGCAGAACGGAAACAGCATTGTTGGAGACATGGATCATGATGCCCAGCCAGACAGAACCTGTTTTGATGAAGCACCATCCCAGAATCAGCCCGGCTGCAAATGTATAGAGCAGTTGATCGAGGTTGCCGTGCATCAAGGAAAAGAAGCACGAACTGATCAAGACGGCACGGACGGATCCGAACCGTCTCAGATTGTTGCAGATGAAACCCCTGAAAAAGAATTCTTCGAAGAAACCCGGGACCAAAGCAATGACGATCATATTGAGCACCAGCCCGCCGCCCGAATTGATCTCCAAAGCGGCAGTGCCAGGAATATTTAAAAACCCGGTCAGCCAGTTGTTGAGCAAGGCAACAGAACGGACCAAAGCCAACGTGGCCACGATGATCAAGGGCGTTTCGATCGGCAGCACAGGGGCAGCCCGGAAACGGCAGTACAGTTGTCCCGTGACCGATGCGTTCCGGGTCAGAATCAGTTTCATGATCAATGCCGCCAATACCGCAGCGCCCACAGACGTAATGATCGATCCGACTGCACGTAAAACCGTCAGTTTCATCCAGATCCCGAGAACGGTCAGCGTGCTGGTGGACGACATCACAAAGAAAAAGACGAGCAAGGAAACACCTGTGGCCAGACATACTTTTCTGAATTTGCTGTCATTAGAAAAATCGGTCAGCATATGCTTTCTCCCTTGCGTTATTTTTCAAAGAAGCCGACTCAGCAAACTGAATCGGCTTCGGATCAAATTATCTGTTGATATCAGTGGCAAATGCACTTTTCTGTGTCTTTGTCAAAGATATGCATCTTTGCCGTGTTCATGGCGATCTTGATCGTTTCACCGGCGCGGCTCTGCGAATGATTCGGAACACGTGCGATCAGGCTCTGCTCTTCACCGACATGGAGATAGAGATAGATCTCAGCGCCCATCAACTCGGTCACTTCCACGTTTGCTTCCACAACAGCATCGGAATAGAGGCTGAGGTTTGCAGCATCATCATAAATGCCTTCGGGACGGAGACCGGCGATGACTTCTTTGCCGACATATTCGGCAAGATCGGGATTGGCTGCCTTTTCTTCGGGCAGTTTGACTTCGAATCCCTCGAAGCAGAAATACAAACCGTTTTCTTTCTTTTCGAGTTTGCCGGGCATGAAGTTCATCTGAGGTGTGCCGATAAAGCCGGCGACAAACAGATTGACAGGCATATCATACAGCGTCTGAGGTGCATCGACCTGCTGGATCAGACCGTCTTTCATAACCACGATACGGGTAGCCATCGTCATAGCTTCGACCTGGTCGTGCGTGACGTATACGAACGTCGTTTCGACTCTGTTGTGAAGTTTGGTCAACTCTGTTCTCATCGTTGCACGCAGCTTAGCGTCCAGGTTGGACAACGGCTCGTCAAGAAGGAAGACCTTCGGGTTACGAACGATAGCACGGCCCAGAGCGACACGCTGTTTCTGACCGCCGGACAAAGCCTTCGGTTTTCTTTCAAGCAAATGGGAGATGTCCAAGATGCGGGCAGCTTCTTCAACACGCTGTTTGATCTCAGCCTTCGGTGTTTTGCTCAGTTTCAGTGCGAATGCCATGTTTTCGAACACGGTCATGTGAGGATACAGAGCGTAGTTCTGGAACACCATGGCGATCTTACGATCCTTGGGCGCTACGTCGTTGACCAGTACGTCACCGATGTACAGTTCGCCTTCCGTGATCTCTTCCAGACCGGCGATCATACGAAGGGTCGTGGTTTTTCCGCAGCCGGAAGGGCCGACCAGAACCAGAAATTCCTTATCTTTGATCTCAAGGTTGAAATCGGAGACAGCGGTTACGCCGCCGGGATACTTTTTATAGATGTGTCTAAGTGATAAACTTGCCATTTGCTTCTCCTTTGCTCGGCATGAGTCTATGATATTATTTACAATCAGTAAGAACGCGCTATTGCGCACAATGTATTTTAACAGAAAAACCGGCAAAAATAAAGAGTTTTATATGCCAAAAATCTTCACGTCATTTTGTACATATTGTACAACCTGTGCGCCGACTTTGTTAAGTGAAAATTACTTTTCGCGCTTCTGAGGCGTTTTTCCGCCGCCTTGTTTCATCGTCAGTCCGATCCTTTTCTTCTTCAGATCGACATCCAGCACCCAAACCGTCACGATGTCGCCAACGGACAGAACTTCCGATGGGTGTTTGATGAAACGGTTGGTGATCTGGGAGATATGGACCAGTCCGTCCTGGTGGACGCCTATATCCACAAAGGCTCCGAAATCGACCACGTTCCGAACGGTGCCGTGAAGCTCCATGCCTGGCTTCAGGTCTTCCAGTTCCAGCACGTCGCTCCGCAATTCGGGCGCAGGCAGACTGTCGCGGATGTCCCGGCCGGGTTTTTCGAGTTCTTCGATGATATCTTTGAGCGTGGGCTCACCGATCCCGAGTTTTTCCGCGACCTTCCCTGTTCCCGTATAGTTGACTTTCGTGGAAAGTAGTTCGATATTGCCTTCCTTCACGTCTTCTTCGGTGTAGTTGAACAGTTTGAGCAGTTTCCGCGTGGCTTCGTAGGTTTCGGGATGGACGCCTGTGTTGTCCAGGATATCCTCCGATTCGGGGACTCTCAGGAAACCGGCACACTGCTGGTAAAGTTTATCTCCGACGCGGGGCACGTCCAGAATGGCGGCTCTCGTCTTGAAAGCCCCGTGTTCTTCACGGTATTTGACGATATTCTTCGCGGCTGTCGCATTGAAGCCTGCAACGTAGGAGAGCAATGCCCCGGACGCCGTGTTGAGGTTGACGCCCACCGCGTTGACGCAGTCTTCGACAACGCCGGACAACGTGGACGTCAGGCGGGCTTCCTTCATGTCGTGCTGATATTGACCGACTCCGATTGCTTTCGGTTCGATCTTGACCAGTTCCGCCAAAGGATCCTGAAGCCGTCTGGCGATCGATACGGCGCTTCTCTGCATGACGTCGAAATCCGGGAATTCTTCCGCAGCCAGTTTGGAAGCGGAATAAACGGATGCGCCTGCCTCGGAAACGATGATATATTTGCAGTTCGTACCCATATCCTTCAGCAGGTTGGCCACGAGCAGTTCACTCTCGCGGGAGGCCGTTCCGTTCCCGATAGCTACGATGTCCACATGATACTTGAGGATGAGGCGCTTCATGATCTCGCGGGATTTTTCGGTCTGTTCCTGCGGCTTATGAGGATAAATGACTGCAGTATCCAGCACTTTGCCTGTCGGGTCCACGACGGCAAGTTTGCAGCCGTGACCGTAACCCGGGTCGAATCCCAGAACGACTTTTCCGTGGACAGGAGCGCCCATCAGCAAATGATGCAGATTGTCGCCGAAAACTTTCAAAGCGCCTTCGCAGGCATTGTCGAAAGTCGTCGTACGGATCTCGCGTTCGATCGCGGGCTGGATCAGCCTTTCGTAACTGTCTTCCAAGGCCTCTTCGATATGAGCGAATGCAGGGCTCTCCGAATTGGTCACGATTTTGGATTTCAAAAAGTCAAGTGGCAGCGTTTCATCCAGCCGGACGTTGACTTTCAGATATTCTTCGCGTTCGCCCCTGTTGATCGCCAGGATCCTGTGTCCCGGGATCCGGATCAGCGGTTCGTCATATTCATAGTACTGGGCATATTCCGAATCTTCCTCTTTGGCGGCCCGGACGGAAAGGATCCCGTTGGACAGCGTCATGATGCGTATGGCCTTCCGGAACTCGGCATTGTCCGACACGTCGTCGGCGATGATGTCGTGCGCGCCCTGAATGGCTGCGGCTGCATCCGGAACGCCTTTTTCTTCGTCTACGAATTCCTGCGCCGCTTCTTCGATGCTGGGCACATATTCCGGCCGCTGTTCCATGATCAGCACGGCCAAAGGTTCCAGACCGCGTTCCCGGGCTACAGAGGCGCGGGTCTTGCGGTGCGGACGGTACGGGCGATAAATATCGTCGACTTCGGTCACGGTCCTGGCGTTTTGGATGGCCTGCTCCAGTTCGGGCGTCATTTTGCCCTGCTCGGAGATCAGATTGAATACTTCTTCCTTGCGCTTTTCCAAAGCGCGCAAAGAAGTCAACCGGTCGTTCAGATCCCGCAGAACCGTATCATCCAGTCCTCCCGTTACTTCCTTACGGTACCGGGAGATGAAAGGGATCGTGTTGCCCTCATCGATCAGTTCGACCGTTTTTTCAACCTGTTCCTGCTTCAATCCGAATTCCTGTGCGAGTTGTGCTATTACTGTCATAATTTCTGTCTTTCCTGCTCTTACTGGAGATTGTTTGTCATTTGGCCGTGCAATTGTCCGAGATCAGACTGCCGATCTGCTCGGAGGGACCGTCTATCACTTCTCTGAATCCTTCGGTATGGACGGAATCCATGATCAAAGTGCGGATTTCCGCTCTTTTCTTGAGCGACAGAAGGACGTTCTTCCGCCCTGTTCCGCTTCTGCGCACCGCAGTTACGTGGCGAAGCACCATCGTGTCCACCAGACCGAAATTCTGGATATATTCTGCTCCGTCTGCGGAATCGTCTTTTTCAAGGATCGTCAGACCGTCGATCTCGAGATAATCGATGTGCGGATAGATGCCCGGATATTCGTATGCGTCGATCGATTTGGGCGTCGTCGCATAGAAAGGCAGCCCCAGTTCGAACAGTGCTCTCTTGTCGCACGGATCGATGTGGCGGATATTCTTGCAGACCAGGGAGCGGATCTCGCCTCCGACGGAAAACAGCATCGGATCTCTGTAATCGTAATTCGGAGCCGTCTGTTTCAAATCGATATTTTCAAAGAGCATATCTCCGAATTGACCGCACGTTTTGTCCGGGAACCAGCTGTTGATATAAAAGCCGAAACTGCGGTAAGTGCCGATCACATTCCGGACCGTCAGTCTGTCGATCACGCCTGTGCCGCGGGAGAGGACCCGGATCGCCTGATCCGCGTCGTCCAACATCACTCCGTCGACGATCACGTCGGTGATGGAGGAAACGCCGTCCTGTTCGTCGGGACCGATGTTCATAAAATCGTCGCCGACCCGTCCGCCTACGTTCCGGACCGTCAGGAACTGACCGGGACCCCAGAAATGGAATCCGTCCTGGTTGTTCGCGTGCATGCGCCCCGGAAGTTCGAGCCAGACGTTTTCGATGCGGCAGTTCTTGAAACAGCCGACCGTGACGGCAAACGTTCTAAAGTCCCTGACGTTCAGGTCTTCGATGACCAGATTTTCGACGCCGTAGAACTCGATCGCGAAAATGAATTTCGCGTCTTCGCTCTCCATATGGACTTCTCCGGGCAAAAAGGCCCGGTGATGCACCTGATTGGCGCAGTTCTGATTGTATGTGCCGCCTTTCAGCGTGATATTTCTGTTGCTGATCTCGGTCTTGTTGATATCCCAGTTGGTCACGATGCTGTCATCGCTTCCGTCTTTCTGATAGAACCCGCAGTCGCGGGTCAGACATTCGATCGTCGTATTGTCGTGAAGCCTTAAATGCGTCACCAATGCGGCTCCGTCCATAACCAGACGGACGCCTCCCTCCTCCACGGCCAGATCCAGAATTTTCTGCAGAGCTTCGGTGTTATCCGTGCCTCCGCCCTTGTGGACGTCTGAGTCCAGAGTCATATAGTCGCTGGCTAAAAAAGTTCTAATTTTTCTCATATGAGTGATCTCCTCAAAAAGCTCAAAGTTTGTAGTCTTATCTGTCAAACTGTCTGGATATTTTTTCAAGAAGCGATCGGATCTCCAAATGCTGCGGACAGATGTGTTCGCACTTGCCGCATTTGATGCAGTCGGAAGCCCGGCCCTTATTCTCCACAAACCGGTTGTACTCCGCCCGGAAGTCCACAGGCTTCTGCAGTGCCCGTGCGTTCGCACAGGAGAAGAGGTCCGGGATCGGGATCTGTTTCGGACATCCTTCGATGCAATAGCGGCAGGCCGTACAGGGGATCACGCGCTGCTGCCTGATGATGTCCCTGACTTTCCAGACCTGTTCCTTCTCTGCGTCTGTGAGGGGTTCGAAATCTTTCATCGTGCGGATATTGTCCTGCATCTGTTCAATATTGCTCATCCCGGACAGGACCATCATGACGTTCGGATAAGAGGCGCAAAAACGAAGCGCATACCCTGCGTCGCTGCACCTGCGCACTTTGTCGAACTCGGTGCGGGCCTGCTCAGGAAGATTGGCCAGCTGGCCGCCCTTGACCGGTTCCATGATGATGATCTGTTTGCCGTAGCGCTCGCAGACTTCATATGTTTTCCGACTCTGCACTCCTGGATCTTCCCAGTCCAGATAGTTGATCTGGAGCTGGACAAACTCGACTTCCGGATGATCCTTCAAAATCTGTTCGAGCACATCCGCGCTGTCATGGAACGAGATGCCCAAATGACGGATCAGCCCTTTCTTTTTCAGTTCGAAGCAAGTCTCGTAAGCCCGGCATCTCTGGAACTTTTTGTAATTATTCCGGTTTTGAGCATGCATCAGAAGATTGTCAAAATACGACACCCCGCAGATGCTGAGCATTTCCCTGACGTAAGGCTCGACCTCTTCCTCTTTGTCAAAATAGGGTTCGGAAAGCTTATCCGTCAGCAGATAGGCGTCTCTCGGATAACGGTCAGTCAGGCAATGCCGGACGGCTTTTTCGCTGAGTCCTCCGATATAGCCGTGAGCCGTGTCGAAGTAATTGAATCCTGCCTGAATGAACTCATCCACCATCTGACAGACCTGATCGAGATCGACCTGATCTCCGATCATGGGCAGCCGCATGGTTCCGAAGCCGAAATTCTTCTGGATCACACCGATCATTTTGAGGCACCTCCTACGGGTTTCGCACTTATTTATATTTTATAATATTTATAGTGATATGTCAACAAAAAACGCATCTCCGCTCACTTTTCCGTTTCCATGCAACAGAAATTGTGGTACAATGAAATCACTTCAAGCATCGGAGGCTTTCCAATGTTCCTGTCTTCGCTTCTTCCTTACCATGAAGATCCCCATAAACTCCACGTCGGGTGTCTGGCGCCGAGATCCTATTTCATTCCTTTCGACGTTTCCCAAAAGGACGTTTCCGGAGAGGACATGTATCTGTCCAGAGAAACATCGTCCCGATTCAAACTCATGAGCGGAGAATGGGAATTCCGCTTTTTCCCCTCGGTCACAGAGGTGCCGGATTTTTTGAATGCAGAAAACCCGTGTCCGGATCGGATCGAGGTGCCCAGAAGCTGGCAGACCTGTTTAGGCAAAGGCTACGATAAGCCTCAATATGTCAACGTTCAGTATCCGTTCCCAGTGAATCCCCCGTTCGTGCCCGATGAAGATCCGTGCGGGCTTTACCGCAAAACTTTCGAACTGTCCGAAAATGACCTCGAAGGAAAGAAGGCCCGCTTGGTCTTCGAAGGGGTAGATTCGTGCTTTTATTTGTGGATCAACCGCCATTTTGCGGGTTACAGCCAGGTCAGCCACTGCACGTCCGAATTCGATCTGACTGAGTGGGTTCGGCCGGGCACGAACGAGCTGTTCGTACTCGTGCTCAAATGGTGCGACGGATCCTATCTGGAATGTCAGGACAAATTCCGTTTGTCCGGAATTTCCCGGGATGTTTACTGGCTTTTCAGGGACGAAGCCTGCATCGAAGACGTCTATCTTAGACCCACTTTCGATCCCGACACGGGAAAAGGTCGCGTGAAAGCCGAATTGACGCTGTCGGGACAAAGTCCCGTCTCATTCGAATGTCTGGATGCCGACGGAAAAACCGTGGCTTCCGGAAAAACTATAGACGGTTCCGTCGATTTCATTGTGGACCGGGTCTGCGGGTGGAGCGACGAGATTCCCTATCTCTATACGCTGAAGCTTTCCATGAACGAAGAATGCATCCGGATTCCTTTCGGCTTCAGGGACATCAAAGTTTTGGACCGCGTCATCTACATCAACGGCCAAAAAGTCAAAGTGACCGGCGTCAACCATCATGATTCCGATCCGCTGCTCGGCGCCGCCACTCCCCTTTGGCACATCCAAAGGGATCTGCGGATGATCAAATCATTCAACTGCAACATGATCCGGACGAGTCACTACCCCTCCGACCCCCGTCTGCCCGGTCTTTGCGATATGCTGGGCATCTATCTTTGCGACGAGGCGGATATCGAAACTCACGGGCTCGCACCGGTTGGGATTTGGGACATGCTTACCGACAGTCCCGAATGGACAGAAGCCTATCTGGACCGCGCCAAACGGCTGATGGAGAGAGATAAAAACCACTGTTCCGTCGTCATGTGGTCTGTCGGAAACGAAAGCGGCATCGGTCAAAACCACCGCGCCATGGCAGATTATTTCCACAGCCGCATGCCCGGGTGCCTGGTCCATTCCGAAGACGGATCCCGCCGCGCTCACAAGCACGAAAAACCGGAACGCCGCGAAGATACCAACTGTCCGTACGTGGACGTGGACAGCCGGATGTATCCTTCCGTTCGGGAACTGGAGGAAGAATATTTTGTCCGGGATGACTACGACCATCCGGTCTTTCTCTGCGAATACAGTCACGCCATGGGTAACGGCCCCGGGGACATCGCGGATTATTACCGCTGCATGCGGGCTCACGACGAATTCTTCGGGGGCTGCATCTGGGAGTGGACAGACCATTCGGTCGCGACGGATCAGACACCGGGTCACGATCCCAGATACGTCTACGGAGGAGACTTCGGGGACTACCCGAACGACGGCAATTTCTGCGTGGACGGACTGGTTTATCCGGACCGCAGACCTCACTACGGCCTTCGCGAGTACAAACAAATCATCAAGCCTTATGCCTTTGAATTAACAAAAAAAGAAGGCCCGCATCTAACCTTGAGTTTGACGAACCGCCGTCTTTTCAAATATCTGTCCGATCTCAGTTTTACATGGACGCTTGAAGAAAACGGAGTCGTCACGGCCCGGGGTTCGTTCCGAAACGATCTGGCTCCCGGATCATGCTGCGAGATCGGGATCGATCTGGAGCACGAACCGGATCCGTCCAGATATGCTTTTCTGAATATCCGCGGAGAATACGTTCAGGACAATCTTTTCGCCCGTCAGGGGGACGAAGTCGGGACAAATCAGTTCCCCATCGTCGAAGCCCCCGTATGCAGGCACACTTCCAAACCGTCTTTTTCACTTTCGATGGAAACGGTGGAAGATGATTTTCTCATTCATTCCGACGCGGACTACCGGATCAGCAAACTGACCGGATGCCTCACGTCTATCCGGCGGGAAGGACAGGAACTCTTGAGCAACCCATGCGTCCCCAACATCTGGAGAGCACCCACGGACAACGACCGCTATATCAAGAACCAGTGGATGAAGGCCGGATATCACCGGACTCTTCTGAAATGCCTGTCCGTCGACATCCAAGAAAACACACCGTCGGGCATCTCGGTCCGTGCAGACTTCTGCCTGGCGGCTAACGCCCTGCGGCCTGCCCTGACCGGCTCCTTCGTTTATACTTTTACAGGCGACGGCGGCGTACGGATCCTGCTGGAAGGTCATAAACCTGAAGACAATCCGGACCTGCCCCGTTTCGGCATCATGATGGGCCTCGTGCCAGGTCATGAAGAGCTGTCCTATTTCGGGCGCGGAGATGCGGAATCCTATCAGGACAAGCGTCATGCTTCCCGCATGGGAGTTTTTGAAATTGCCGTCAGGGATCATTTTGAACACTACGTCAGACCTCAGGAAAACATGGCTCACGCCGACACGCGCTGGGTGCGCGTGACCGATGAAGAGGGATCTGGGCTGCTTGTCCTCAGCACGCAGAACAGTTTCTCGTTCAACTGCAGCCACTTTACGCCGGACGACCTGACCCGGACCGGTCATGATTACGAACTGATCCCCAGAAACGAGACGATCCTTTGTCTGGACGAAAAACAGAGCGGCATCGGTTCGAACTCATGCGGTCCCGCTTTGGACGCCAGATACAAACTGTCACAACCGGATCGTTCGTTCGAGATACGGCTACTTCCTTACCGGAAAACCGACGGAGATCCATTCAACCTTCTGTAAACCAAAAAAAGCACCGGAGATCGCACTGATCTCCGGTTTGCTTTTTTCAATCGAAATATCCCTGCCTGTAGAGCAGTTCCGCGATGAGAACGGCGCCTCCGGCCGCTCCGCGCAGCGTATTGTGAGACAGACCTACGAATTTGTAGTCAAACAGCGTATCTTCTCTCAGCCTTCCCACACAGACGCCCATGCCGCCGTATATGTCGCGGTCCAGAGCCGCCTGAGGACGGTTGTCCTCTTCGAAGTAAGTAATGAACTGTTCGGGTGCGTGAGGTAGCTTCAGTTCCTGAGGCAGTCCTTTGAAATTTTTCCAGTCTGCAAGGATCTGTTCTTTGGTCGGCTTGTTCTCGAATCTGACGAAAACCGCCGCGGTGTGTCCGTCCGTCACGGGAACACGGATGCACTGTGTGGTGATCAGCGGAGCTTTGGCGGGAACGATCTGTCCGTTCTCAACCTTGCCCCAGACCCTGAGCGGTTCCTTTTCGGATTTTTCCTCTTCTCCGCCGATGAACGGAATGACGTTATCGATCATCTCCGGCCACTCGCGGAAAGTCTTTCCTGCGCCTGAAATGGCCTGATATGTCGTGGCCACCACTTCCTTGACTCCGTATTTCAGGAGCGGCGTCAGTGCCGGGACATAGGACTGAATCGAGCAATTCGGCTTGACAGCGATGAAGCCGCGTTTCGTACCGAGCCGCTTTCTCTGATCCGCAATGACTTTCAGGTGTTCGGGATTGATCTCCGGGACGACCATCGGGACATCCGGAGTCCACCGGTTGGCGCTGTTGTTGGATACCACAGGTATCTCTGCGAGCGCATATTTCTCTTCCAGCTTTTTCGTGTCCTCTTTTGGCATATTGACCGCGCAGAAAACGAAAGAGCAGAGTTTTCCCATCGTTTCCGTATCCTCGGCGTCGATGATCTTCATACCGCGGAAAGCGTCCGGGACCGGCGTCTTCATCTTCCAACGTCCGTCTACCGCTTCCGCATAGGTCTGACCGGCGCTTCTGGCACTGGCTGCCAGCGCCGTGACCTCAAAATACGGATGATTGTCCAGGAGCGTCAAAAAGCGCTGACCGACCATGCCTGTCGCTCCGACGACTCCCACTTTCATTTTAGCCATAACGATTCTCTCCTCAAAATGAAACAGCGCCTTACGGCGGCTGCGAACTATCTTGTGTGCCATTATAGCACCGACCCTGTTCATTGTCAATGGATAATCTGCAGCAACGAGGGCGTGAATTATTCATTTTTTTGACTCTTTTGTGCATATTTATTCTTTTTTTGAATATTTTTCACTTTTTTGGAAAACAGTTCGCAGTTTTTATTGACAAATGCGGTTTCCGTGAGTATAATGGCAACAAAGCAAAGATCTGGGAAATAGTATCGGATGTTTCTCTTCGCAGAGAGCTGTCGGCCGGTGTAAGGCAGCAAGCGGACTCCGAGAATACGCCCAGTAGCCGAGCCCGTAACTTGAAAGGCTTCCGGAGTCACCGTTATCTGACACGAACTGATCGGTTCGATGAGGATCTGCACAGCGGATCAAATTGAGGTGGTACCACGTTTTTCGTCCTCTTCCGAGGGCGTTTTTTATTTTTGCGGAGGGCAATATGGTAGTCAAAATCATATTTATCGTTCTGTTTTTCGCCATGCTCGTCGCGGTCGGCTTTTTAAGCCGGAAAAAAGCCGCGAATATCGATGGCTTCGTTCTGGGAGGCCGTTCCGTCGGTCCCTGGCTGACGGCGTTCTCTTTCGGCACGTCCTACTTCTCTGCCGTTATTTTCATCGGTTATGCGGGCCGTTTCGGATGGAACTTCGGTCTGGCCTCGACCTGGATCGGTTTGGGCAACGCGCTGATCGGTTCGCTCATGGCCTGGGTCATTCTCGGGAGAAGGACCCGGATCATGACTCAGCACCTGGGTTCGAAGACCATGCCGGACTTTTTTGCGCTCCGCTTTGATTCCAAGCCGCTGAAAATCACCGCAGCCTGCATCGTTTTCCTATTCCTGATCCCCTACACGGCATCCCTTTTCAACGGGCTGTCCCAACTGTTCACCGCATCTTTTCCGTCCTTGAGCTACACCTGGTGGGTCATCATCATGGCCGTGCTGACCGGTGTCTACGTCATTGCAGGTGGATATGTCGGCAGCGCGATCAACAATTTTATTCAAGGCATCGTCATGCTGGCAGGCATCATCGCACTGGTCGTTGCCGTCGTATCTTCCAACGGTGGGCTGACCGAAGCCGTGGCCAAGCTTTCCGAGCAAAGCGTCACGACAGAGGCAGGCACAACGTTTTCCGGTGCTTATACCTCCTTCTTCGGACCGCAGCCGCTCCAGCTGCTGGGCGTCGTCATCCTGACTTCGCTGGGCACATGGGGCCTGCCGCAAATGGTCGGAAAGTTCTATGCGATCAAAGATGAATCTGCCATCCACAAGGGCACGGTCATCTCGACCCTGTTCGCCATCGTCATTGCGGGCGGCAGCTACTTCCTGGGCGGTTTCGGAAGGCTGTATCAAAGCAGCGTCACACTGAATGCGCAAGGCAATCCGGCCTCTTTCGACACAATCATGCCGGCCATGCTGTCCGCACTGAATCTCAAGATGGGAAGCGCGGGAGACTGGCTGATCGCTTTGGTTTTGGTGCTCGTGCTGGCCGCTTCCATGTCGACCCTTTCCTCTCTGGTCCTGACGTCCGCGACGACGATCACATTGGATCTGGTCGCCCAGGTCAAAACGACCATGACCGAAAAAAAGAAAATGCTCTTCATCCGCGGACTGGTCGGCCTCTCGATCCTGGTATCCGGCGCAATCGCGATCCTGCTGGTCGTCAACCGCGAACTGGCGGGCAGACTGTACATCTCCGATCTGATGGGCATTTCCTGGGGCACGCTAGCCGGCTGCTTCCTGGCACCTTTCCTCTACGGACTGTTCTGGAAAAAGACGACCCGCGCCTCGGTCTGGGCCTGTTTCGCCACCGGTCTGGGCATCACACTGACCGAGTTTTTCGTGACGTCCGTCGCCAAATACACATTCACGAATCCTTTCTTGAATTATTTCTTCAATTCCGCGATCAACGCCGGCATGCTGGCTATGCTGGCCGGACTCGTTATCGTCCCCGTCGTTTCTCTGCTCACCAGGAAAACGATTCCGGATCACATCGACGAAAAATTCGATTGCTATCAGCAGAAAGTCGTCGTCAAAGTCAGTGACGCGCTCCCCTCCGACTCGACAACTGAATCTTGACATAATTTCCTACAGAAACTATAATAAAACAGAAAATTGCATCGCCCGGCATGAATCCAGTTTGCCGGGCGGTCATCATATCATCTAAAACCCTTGAAAGGTATCAGATCCATGCGAAAACTCATGATCGGAAACGAGGCGCTGGCCAGAGGCCTGTATGAAGCAGGCTGCCAGGTCGTTTCGTCCTACCCCGGAACTCCTTCAACTGAAATCACGGAATTTGCCGCGACCTACAAAGAGATCAAAAGCGAATGGGCGCCCAACGAAAAAGTCGGTCTGGAAGCCGCTTTCGGCGCGTCTCTTGCCGGTGCCCGTTCGGCATGCTGCATGAAGCATGTCGGGCTGAACGTCGCAGCAGACCCTCTGTTCACGCTCTCCTATACGGGTGTGACAGCCGGTCTGGTCCTCATCGTGGCAGACGACCCGGCCATGCATTCCTCCCAGAACGAACAGGATTCCCGCCATTACGCGATCGCCGCCAAAGTGCCTATGCTCGAGCCTGCGGATTCCGCGGAAGCCAAGGCCTTCGCAAAAGAGGCTTATGCCATGTCTGAGCAGTTCGACACGCCGGTCATGATCCGGATGTGCACCCGTATTGCCCATGCGCAGTGCGCTGTGGAACTTGAGGACAGAATCGAAACCGGGCTCCGCCCCTATGCCAAAAACCCTCAAAAATATATCATGACGCCCGCGAACGCCAAAAACCGTCATCCGTTCGTTGAAAAAAGGATGAGCGAATTGGCCGAGCTCGCCGAGACGAGTGAATTGAACCGCATCGAAGGTACGGGCAAAAAGATCGGCATCATCACTTCCGGAACATGCTATCAATATGTGAAGGAAGTGTTTCAGAACGATCCCGACGTCCGGATTTTCAAGCTCGGTCTGGTTCATCCTCTCCCGCTCCGGAAACTCCGTGCCTTTGCCGAAAGCGTCGATCGTGCGGTCGTCATCGAGGAGCTGGACCCGGTCATCGAAACGGCATGTAAAGCAGCCGGGATCAGCGTGGAAGGCAAAAATCTGTTTTCCTGCATCGGTGAATTCAATCAGGCCGTCATCGCCAAAGCGTTCGGATTGCCAGACGCGCCTTGCTACCATTTGGAAGCCTCCGTTCCGGTCAGACCTCCCGTCATGTGCGCGGGCTGTCCGCACAGAGGCATGTACTACGTCATGTCGAAAATGAAGCTGACCGTCCTCGGCGATATCGGCTGCTACACATTGGGTTCCGCGCAGCCCCTGAACGCCTTGGATTCAACACTTTGCATGGGCGCATCGGTCTCTGGTCTGCACGGATTCAACAAGGCGAAAGGCCCCGAATCGGAAGGCAAAACGGTCTGCGTGATCGGAGATTCCACATTCATGCATTCCGGAATGACCGGTCTCGTCAATATTTCATACAACAATACCAATTCGACAGTCGTCATCCTGGACAATTCCATCACGGGCATGACGGGTCATCAGCAGAATCCGACCACCGGGTACAATATCTACGGTGATCCGGCGGCCAAAGTCGACCTGGAAGCGCTCTGCCATGCGATCGGGATCCGCAGAGTCCGCGTCGTCGATCCCTACGATCTGTCTGCCTGCGAGGCCGCTCTGAAAGAAGAGCTGGCGGCTCCCGAGGCATCCGTGATCATTTCCAGACGCCCGTGCGTCCTTTTGAAATATGTGAAGGCAAAGCCTGCCCTGTCCGTAGATCCGGCAAAGTGCAGATCCTGCAAGAAATGCATGGGTCTGGGATGCCCGGCCATTCATATGGAAAACAAAAAAGCCTGCATCGACCCGACTCTCTGTGTCGGATGCGGGGTTTGCGAGCAGCTTTGCGCATTTCAGGCGATCGGAGGGAAAGATCAATCATGAAAACCACGAACATTATGATCGTAGGCGTCGGAGGTCAGGGCACCCTGCTGGCCAGCCGCGTGCTGGGTCATCTGCTCCTTGAAGCGGGTTATGACGTCAAGATGTCGGAAGTTCACGGCATGAGTCAGCGCGGAGGGAGCGTGGTCACCTACGTCCGCTTCGGAGAAAAAGTCTTTTCTCCCATCGTTTGTCAGGGTGAGGCAGACTTCATCCTGTCCTTTGAAAAACTGGAAGCCGCCCGTTACCTGTCCTGTCTGGCCCCGAACGGACTGATTCTGACGAATTCTCAGGAAATTTCGCCGATGCCGGTCATCACAGGAGCGGCCGAATACCCTCATGAGATCCTGGATGATATCCAAAAGTTGGGAGCCCGGATCGATGCTTTTGACGCATTGGACCTCGCACAGAAGGCAGGTTCGTCCAAATGCGTCAACATCGTGTTGCTGGGCCGTCTGTCCACTTATTTCGATCTGGATGAGAATGCTTGGCTCGATGCGCTGCGCAGCGTCGTAGCACCTAAATTCCTGGATATGAATATCAAAGCCTTTCAACTGGGCAGGAGCAGCCGTCTATGATCAAGTTGCTGACATCGGCCCAGATGAAAATTTGCGATGAGCGCACCATCAAGAACGGCATTCCCTCAAAAGATTTGATGGAACGAGCCGCACGCGCGCTCGTCGATCTGCTGACCGGTTCAGATCCACGCATCCGTCCGGACACCCGGAAAATCGGGTTCCTTTGCGGTACGGGTCATAACGGGGGCGACGGATTGGCTGCGGCCCGGTTCATGCACGAATTGGGATTCGACGTCTTTGCCACGATCGTTCGGAGAGACGGATGTACGGATTCCCTTCAGCCTTCTGACTGCTGTGACGAGACATTCGTTCAATACGGACTGGCCAAAAAAGCAGGCGTTCCCTTTTCTCAAGATCCGCTCAATTGCCATCCGACCCTGTGGGTCGATGCGATCATCGGGACCGGGCTTGAACGGGAATTGTCGGACGGACTGAAGCATCTGATCCGCGAAATCGAAAAAAAAGACGTCCCCGTCATCGCCGTGGACATCCCGACCGGGATCAGCTCGGATCTGGGACGCGTCATGGGTTCCGCTTTGCATGCCGAGGCCACGCTTTGCATCCAGAACATGAAAAGGGGTCATCTGCTCTTCCCCGGTTCGGACTATTGCGGGCTGCTCTCCGTTTGCGATATCGGCATCAGCGATCAGGCCATCAAAGACTGCGATTCTCTCGTTTGTCCAGATCCGGATTTTTTCAAGCCCTACCTGCCTGCAAGACCCCTGGATTCAAACAAAGGCACATTCGGAAGACTTCTGTGCGTATGCGGGTCAGTCGGGATGGCAGGCGCTGCGATCCTGGCGGCAAAAGCTGCCTACCGTTCGGGTGTCGGCTTGGTCGAGATCTTGTCTGTCGGTGAGAACCGGGAAATCATCCAAAGCAGCCTTCCGGAAGCCGTTTTCACAGAATGGAACAGCAACTGGGAAACCGTTTTGCCTCAATCCACGACCAAGGCAGACGCCGTTTTGATCGGATGCGGTCTGGATAAATCCAAACAGTCCCTGAAGATCATGACCGAGGTTCTTTCCAAACTGAAACCCGGCTGCCCGCTCATTCTGGACGCGGACGCGCTGAATCTCTTGGCATTGAATCCGATCCTTTGGGACTTTTTACCGAATCATACCGTTCTGACTCCTCATCCGGGAGAAGCTGCCAGACTGCTGTCCTCTACCGTGTCGGACATCGTTTCGGATCCGGTCGGAGCGGCCGAATCCATCGTTTCCAAAAAAGACGTCGTGTGCGTGCTCAAAGGCGCGAGGACCGTTGTCGCATCCCGGAACGCCAAATTCCTTCTCAGCGCCGGTTCACCCGCATTGGCCAAGGCCGGGACGGGCGACGTTCTGGCAGGCTGCATCGCTTCGCTGCTTTGCCAGAATGCCGAAAGGAAGCAAAAGCACGAGTTTGAACTGGCTGCTCTCGGGGTCATGCTGCACGGCCGTGCAGGCTGTCTGGCCTCCGAACGTTACGGCAGCAGAGGCTTGTTGGCATCGGACGTCGCAGATCAACTGGGCATCGCGCTCTCAGAAATGGACAACTGAAAAGGCGGCCTCTTGCGAAAGCCGCCATAGAAAACGCCGGACAGCGGATCGACCGCTGCCCGGACTTTTTTATTATTTAGATTTGTTGTAGGCGTCGATCAGAGACCGGACGTATTCAGGCGTATAGGCATAAGCACCGGATGAACTCGGCAGGACGCTCGTGTCCTGATCGAAGTTTTTGGCCCATTGCTGACCCTCGGGCGTGTTCAGCGCCTCGATCAGTTTATCCGTAAAGAAGCGGATCTCCTTTTCCTGGGTAGCGGTCATATAACCGTCACACAGATAATCCTGCGCCAGCAATCCGGGGACGCCGCCGTTTTCGTATGTTGCTTTGAACCATTCGAAGACGGAAACGACCGTATTGATGTAGGCACCTTTGACCGCTTTTCCGGACAGGTTGTATTCATATGTGAAATCCGTTCCGTACTTTTCGTTGATCGCGATGTCCCGCATCCGGTTGAATTGCGGCAAAAGCATGGGAACGATCCCGTTCTGAACGCTGGAAGCCGTCAGTTCGGCAACTTCTGATGGCGTGTAAGGCAGCGTCGTATAGTCGGACGCGGCATAGAGAACATCTCTGCCTGCGAACAGCTCAGGAATGATCCCGCATCTTCTCTGCGAATAGTAAACGTGTCTGTAATGTGAATTGGTCGTGGACGGGTCGACGGTCGCAAGCCAGTTGGCTCCTTCGGTCCGCATGTTGATCTTTGCGGTCGGCATCGTCTCCTGCAGGTTTTCCAAAACCATCTCATAGTCGTGGATCCGTTCCAGCGTTTTGAAGCAATCCAGGAAATTGACGGCATAATTCCATTCGGTGAACGTCTTGTCTTTGGTTTTGAAACTCCACCAGTTGTGATCCAGCGTCGCATCCGCTTCCGGATTGATATCCTGGAAGGTCTGGTATTCGGTTCCCCATTCGTTGTTCAGCGCATCGATATCTCCGCCGTAATAGTACATCAGGAACAGGCGGAAACTCTGCAGTGACGAACTGCTCAAAGGCTGTCTTGCGTTGTAGTCCACCCGCATCCATCCGCGGGTATCTTCAACGTCCAAAACGATGGTATTTTCTCCCGCGATCCAATAGTTTTCGCCCCACCGCTGGTACTGCCAGATCGCATTCAGCGCATTGGCTTTGGCCAGATCAGCATCGCCGTAACTGCTTCCGGAGAGCGCCGCGTTGAACAGCGTATTGGCCTGGGAAAGGTTGCCCACTGAATTATAGGGATATGAGATCCAGCCTTCGACTTTGAGCCCCAGCTCCCGGGCCACGTCCAGTGAAAACCAGCAGGCGTCGATATTGTTGGCCACGTTGGTGCCGAAGCTTCCGTCATATTCGAAAGCAGCGGTCGTGTTGATCACATTGATGCCGGCATTCTGGAACCGTTCCAGATTGGCAATGATGGTCTCCGCAGCATCCGGACCCAACTGAACGTTACCGCGCATATCGGCCATGGATTGAACGGTAATGGCGGGAAAACGCGAACCGTCATCCAGCACCACATATGCGTTGCAATCCGGATTGAGATTGACCTTGACCGAATCCGTATCCACTTCGACCTCACAGGCCACGCCTTTCAGCGTATCGTCATTGCTGCTGCCTGTGATGACTTTGAGCACGATCTGCTCGGTCCATGGAGCAACCTGCAGGTAGAGCGTGCCGGTCTGTGTTTCGCTCGAACCTTTCAGATAGGAATCATAGGCGGACATGAATTCTTCATACTTATGGATCCACCGGTTCCTTGTGGCAGCGCGGCGGGTCACGGAAACGACAGGCTTTGGAGTCGTATCCTCTTCCTCTTTGGTCACTTTGAAATCGAAATTGTCTGTCGTATAGATATCGCCGCCCCAGATCGTTCTGCCGTAGCCCTCGGTCACTTCGTTGCGGACGATCCCGTTGATCTGGATCCGGTAATCACCTGAAGCCAGATAGGTCGCACCGTCAAAAGTGAACCAAACTTCGCCTGTTTCGCCCGGATAGAGTTCATCAAAGATGCGGGAATACAGGTTTTCGAGCGTCTTGATCTTGACGTAATTGTTGCCGACCTTCTGATAGAGCACGGCTTCAAAGCAGAATGTACCGTTGCCGTCTCCGTCGAGGACCGTGTTCCCCGTATTGGTATAAGCGAATTTGAACCAGGTCATCGCAGCGCTCGGGATCGAGCCCGAACGGATGAGTTCCGTCGTTTTATATTGCGGGTACTGTGAACCCGGCTTGCTCCGTTCGACCTTAGGCAGCACTCTGGGCCGGTTGATCGTACGGTTTGTGGCATTGACGTAACCGAGATATTCCCATTCGAAATCGACCCGTCCCGGTATGTTCAGATCATAATAGATCTGATCTTCTTCGCTCGGATCTTCGAAAGCGGTGGCTTCGATGTAAATGGAGGCGGAAGTCGCGGCCGAAGTGCTGAGTTCATACCGGATCGGCACTGCTTCATAGGCCGTGACGGATTTCGGGATCCAGTAGCGGACCGTGACGTCGACAGATCCGGCTTTCGTCTTGACTTCCCCGACATAGCAATCGGAATCTTTGTACGTTTTGAGTTCGCTGGCCTTCTCTCTCGAGATCGGGTCATAGATCAATCCGCCGTCCGAAGCCAGCAGGTATTTGTCGACGGGTTGAGTCACCGGCGCATCGGTCAGGTCGAAGATCATGTCCAGTTCCTCGCTGCTCAACTTGAAGATATTGATATCCTCGGTAAGTTCCCGGTAGTAGGAGACAGAGATCTGCGTGAAGCAGGCGCCGTATCCGTCGCTGGGATCCGCATCCGTGAATCGGACATAGATGATTCCGTAAGTATCCGAATAATCAAAGGGATTGAAAGAATATTCCCCGTGATTGCTCCGGTCCAATACCGGTTCGTGGTCATCCAGCCAGTCTACGACCTTTGTCCAGTTCTTTTTGTCTGTGGAAATTTCGATTTTGTAATTGTTCCCGATCATAACGGAAACCGATGGATCCACGGCTCCGGTCAGGTCGAATTGATAGATGATGAAATTGCTTTTGTCCGCGAACCGGTAATTTCCTAATGCTTCTCCTCCGTTGGCCAGAAGGATCTCTTTATCTTGGTTATTAGGGCTGGTCATCCAGGTTCGACTGATCCGCTCGTAGGTCTTGGATTTATCCATGACCGGACGTACCGTGATATCTACCGTTTCCTTTTCAGTTTCCGTATCCTTCATTGTTTCCGAGGGGTTCTCTTTCGATTCATTGCCATCCGTCTCTCCCGTTTCGGAAGTCTCGGGATCCACAGTCCCCTGATTGCCGCACGAAACGACGAAAGACAGCAGCATTAGCCCTGCAAGTATCAATGAAAGGATCGTCACCGGTTTAGATCTCTTAACCATATTAGGACTCCTTAATTTGTAATTTTGCTTTGCTGAGAAGCAGTTTCTTTGTCCCAACCCGGTCAAAGACCACTTCGCAAATATAATCGGCCGGAACTTTCGAGACCGAGATCACCCTCCCGTCCCCGAAAACCGGATGAGTCACGGAAGCACCGGGTTTAGGCACCTCCATCAATGTTCTGAAAGATTCGCCCGCCATCGATTTGGATCGGACAGGCCCGTTTTTCCGGATCTCTGTTGCCCGTATAGGCCTGCCTTGAAAAGAGAAAAAGTCTTTCGTTTCTTTTTCTTCCTCGTCCAAAATCTCTTCCGGGATATCTCCGGCAAACCGGGAAAGCGGATTATATTGCGTCGAACCGAAGAGCAGTCGGGATTCCGAATGGATCAGATAGAGTTCCTCCCGTGCCCGGGTCACCGCGACATAAGCGAGTCTCCGCTCCTCTTCCATCTGGGAAGGATCATAAGCAATGGCCTGATAGGACGGAAAAACATTTTCATCCATGCCGGGCAGGAAAACGATCGGGAATTCCAGTCCTTTCGCACTGTGGATGGTCATCAGGACGACGGCGTCAGCGCTTTCATCATATTTGTCCACGTCCGCGACCAGCGCGCTCATTTCCAAAAAGCCGTTCAGAGACGGATCGTCGGCATTCTGCGTATATTCCGCGATATTGCTCTT
>JAEEGL013128432.1_pt1 | contig 44894 bp, 43 predicted proteins | sample 9134231 | NCBI WGS metagenome assembly JAEEGL01 (sample SAMN16246548, study PRJNA631951) | gut metagenome | biome: gut microbiome; feature: rumen; material: fiber-attached | host: Bos | place: Iran: Karaj | collected 2018-10 | reverse complement strand
CTGCCCAATCCCTTCCACGCAGGACAGAAGTATGACAACTCGCAGGCCAACGTCACCGTTCCCGATGCTGTTGCCACCCTCGAGCGTCTGGGTTACTAATCCACAACAGGTGTAATGAACATTAACAACATTAAATCGACACATTATAATATGAAAAAATATATTTTGATGCCTGTTTTGGCAATCTTCGCTTTGACAGCTGCTGCCCAGGACTTCGACACTGATCCCACTCTGGAGCTCGAGAACGCCGAGAAGGAAGTGAAGTTCACCGTTGGTGCCCGCATGATGGCCGACGCTGCTTATTATCACAGCGACTTCACCCCTATGCAGAGCGGCGCTTCGATCACCGATGCCCGCATCCGCACTTCGATGACCTATAGGGATTGGTATTTCTACGCCGACTTCGGCTTTGGCGGTGGCAAGTTTGCTCAGAAGAACATCTTCCTGCAGTACAGCCACCTCGACAACAACGACAATACCCATGCCGTTAAGGTTGGTTACTACAATGACCCCGCCGGCTCCATGGCCCGCAACACCTCGCTGGGTAGCTACCACTTCATCAGCCGTCCCGGTTCGTCCTACGCATTGGGCGAAGGCCGTGAGCTGGGTATCAGCTACAAGTTCAACAGCAACCGTTTCATGGCATATCAGGGTGTGTTCACCGAGAACGCCTACAACAAGATTAAGGCTGGTTTCAACGGTATCACCGTATCTGGACGTTACTTGTTCCGTCCCATCGCCGATGAGACACAGACCCTGCACGTAGGTGTTAGCGGCCGCTTCGCCCATCTGGGTGGCGGTGAAGTAACCAACAACGTGCTCAAGAAAACCCTGCACTTGGGACAGGCACTCGAGACCCTCGTTGACGAGGACGAGCAGTTTATCAGCGCCGACTTGGATTGGGCCAACAACGTGTTCAACTTGGGAGCTGAGGCTCTTTACCAGAACGACAAGTTCTTTGCACGTGGCGAGTTATTCTACAAGGGTGTAACCAAGAAACGCGACAGCTATTCACTCTTCATCGATGCCCAGAACAACATTGACGGTTGGGGTGACATCGACTGGTGGGAGAATGCCAACAAGCTGAAAACCAACAAGTTCTTTGGCGGTTATGTAGAGGCTGGCATTATGCTCATGGGCAATGGCTACCACTACAACATGCAGGAAGGCCTGCTCGGTGGTCTTGACGGCAAGGCCCTTGAACTCGTGGCACGCTACAACTACACTGGCCTGAACGACCTAACCGATGGTGAGTACTTCAACGCTGGTCGTGGCCACTACTATGCTAACGGTTATATGGAAGATTGGCCCGGCACTGGTGCTACCAGCGTGGGCGGTGGTGATGTTCACAGCGTGACTCTGGGTCTGAACTACAGCTTCAACCGCTACGTGCTGTGTATGTTTGACTACACTTACCATCACCTGAAAAAGGACTTCCTCCCCTACGACAAGAACATGCACGTGGCTCAGGCCCGCGTACAGTTCACCTTCTAATCGAGGGAGCCACCGATCATTACGAAATAATCTAAAAGACTTCAAGGTTAATTACCATCATTGATTTATATTTAGCATTATTTTTTCCTATCAATCACTGTATCCCGCCACACCCGCGATTGGGCCCTGGCGGGATTTTTGCATCCATGCATGACCTTATAGACAGCTATTAGTGTCCGCCCAAAAGGCCACTCGATAACACCAATCGTAATTTACTATAGTCCAATGAAATATAATAGCTTTCGAGTTCTTTAGCGGACACCAATAATTTGCCACAAGTGTTGGACTACCGGTCAAGCGTGCGTACAATAACGGCAACCGCTCCCGAATCATCTGGGGGCGGTTGCCATTTGAAAGAGTATGTGAGAGGATGGGTGATTATTTCCAGGATGCGTCGCTCTCGTTCCAGCAACGGTCGAGGGCGGTCACTGCATATTGCCAATTTCCTTTGCCGCCATTAGGCAATGGATAGGTTGTTTCTCCAGTGATGGCGAGGATGTTGGCAGCATTGTCCAAACTGCCTTTTTTGCCTTTTGGGAAACGGTAGATAACAAAGCGCACAGCCTGCTGCATCGGATCGTCAGTATTATGGACTCGCCAAACGAGGCATTTCTTGCCGTTCACTTTCTTGATGTTAAGGTCATCGACCTTGTGGGGCTTTTCGGCATCAATCCATGTATAAGCTGGGATGAGTGCTGGATAACACGTCTGCTTGCTGGAGAGTGAGTCAAGGACTCCCTTGAAATTGCTGGTGACAGTATAGCCCGGCCACCATGTTACACCATGCACGTTGTCCATCGACCGCTGCAGGCGCATCTTGTGGTCAAGCTGTGTGGGATTAGCAGGGTCGCCACCCTCGTCGGCTATGTCCTGATGGGACATCACGTTGTTGAGAGCCTGCCCGTAATACATGTGGCGCCCGTTGGCATGGTCGTTCCACCAGTGCATGAGCACAAGGTCACTTGCAGCCTTATGTTCCAGTTCCCAGTAGAGCTGCGGCACCATGTAATCCACCCAACCCAGAGCCGTCCATTTGAGACAATCGGCATACAGGGCGTCATAACACTGCAGACCATTCGTCTCGCTGCCGTCCGGATCGCTGGATTTATTGCGCCAAATGCCGAACGGGCTGATGCCAAAGCGCACGCACGGCTTCACTTCCTGAATGGTATTGTGCAACTGCTCGATGAGCAAATCCACATTGTGGCGGCGCCAGTCGCTCTTGTCCCACCCTATGCCGTAGGCATCATAAGACGCCGTGTCAGGGAACTCGGCAGCGGAGACAGGATAGGGATAGAAATAATCATCCATGTGCAGCGCATCGATGTCGTAACGCGCCAGGATGTCCCTGACTACTTTGTCAATAAAGTCGCGACTCTCGGGCAAGCCAGGATCAAAATAGAGTTTACCGTCGGCATACTTGAGGAACCACTCCGGGTGGTCATAGTATATATGCCCCTCGGCAGGCTTGTCATCCTCGCTGCTGGTCACCCGATATGGATTGATCCAAGCGTGCAGTTCCATGCCACGCTTGTGTGTCTGTTCAATCATGAACTGCAAGGGGTCCCACACGGGATCAGGAGCCTTGCCCGGTTCACCGGTGAGCCAGCGGGACCACGGCTCCAAGTCACTCAAATAGGCGGCATCAGCCTGGGGCCTTATTTGCCAAATGATTGCGTTGCAATTCGCCTGTTGCAGCAGATCCAGCTGCTTAACGAGGTAATCACGCGTCTGTTCGGGCGACATTTTGGCATACTGTCCTTGCCCGATAATATGCATCCACGCCCCACGGAATTCATGCTTGGGCAGTTGAGACTGCCCCACGTCACCATTTGCCGCTGACAAACACCCTGTCAACGCCACCATGAGCATCGACAAGAGAACAAAACGTTTCATATACCCAGTAACATGTCTATAAGTAAGATGATGTCAGCCATGTCCAATTTATTGTTATTATTGGTGTCATAAATTCTCATGTCAATAGTTGAAGCATCGCCCATCAATAAGATATCTATCAATTTGCATATGTCACTGATGGTGAGTATTCCATCACCGTCAACATCTCCCACAACAAACGAGGGTACATTCTCCACAATAGTGAAGTTTTTCCAGCCCGCACGACTCCTGTATGTGTCGCTTGTGCCTTCTGGTACATGGAGGATGGCATTATTATAAGCAGTAGTCGTAAAGAAAGATTCTGCAATTGTTGGTGGGTCTAACCAGTAAACATACACGTCTCTCAACGCTGTGCTTGCAATATTAGAAGATGATAGTGAAGTGACACTTTCCAAGAAGGTTAAAGTCTCAATTCCAGTACATAGTTTCTCCAGATAACGCTGGTTGCGACTGTAAATGACAGTTTTGACCTTAGTGTTTTTCCCATAATTTGTTACGTCAGAACCATTTCCCCAACTGCTGCTATTTGATCCAAACAGATAGTCTTTAACTTTTCGGCCGATGTAAATTGAATCCACATTGCACGAGTTGAAGGTATAGGTACAAGAACTGCTTCCTTCATAGCCATAACCGGCATAAGGATCGCCGCCCGAATAGGTGTAACTGGCATAATCGTTATCCAGCTCGTTGCTACCATCCTCAAGTATCACCTTGGTAATACCTGAACACCCATAGAACGCACCCCGTTCAATAGAAGTCACCGACGAGGGTATGATCAGTTTGTTGTTCAAGCCGCTGCAGCCATAGAAAGAATACGAGCCGATAGTGGTCACTGACTTACCAATGGTCACATTATTCAGAAGCTTACAATTATAAAACGCATGGCTGCCGATAGTAATTACCGAGTCGGGGATATCCAGGGGACAGTTCAAGTTCGTTAAGCCATTACACAAATATGCTGGAACTGTCGTGATTTCATCGTCAAATTCTATTGATGTGATGTTGGTTAAACCGGAAAAAGGCTGCGAGCCTGAAGTCGTTGTGAAATCGGCGCAATTTTTCGCATTCCATCTTACACTCGCCAATCCAGTGCATCCGGCAAAGGCATACGTGCCTATGGAAGTTACCGCTTTGCCAATGGTCAAGTTGTCCAACCCGCTACAGCCATTGAACGAATACGTGCCAATGCTGGTCACTGAGTCAGGGATGACCAGCGTGCCGTTCAGGCCGCTGCAATTATAGAACACATAAGTACCTATAGAAGTCAATGCACTGGAAAGAACCAGCTCACCATTCAAACCGCTACATCCATAGAACGCATAGTTGCCAATAGAAGTCACCGCATCGGGAATGACCAGCGCACCGTTCAAACCGCTGCAATTATAGAATGCATAGTTACCGATGGCAGCTACCGAGTCAGGGATGGCCAAGGTACAGTTCAGGCCCGTTAAGCCGTAACACAAGTATGCTGGAATCGTCTTGACCGCATCACCAAATTCAATTGACGAAATGTTAGTTAAGCCATTAAAAGGCCGTTTACTAGCCGTTGACGTAAAATCAGGGCAATTCACTGCATTCCATTTCACACTCACTAACCCAGTACATTTGGTAAAGGCATTCTCACCGATAGAGGTCACGGCTTTGCCAACAGTCACGTTGTTAAGATGGCTACAGTTATAGAATGCGTTACTGCCAACTGTGGTCACCTTGTCAGGGATGACCAACGACCCACTCAGGCCTGTTAATCCGTAACACATATAAGCGGGAATTGTCTTGACCGCATCGTCAAATTCGATAGAAGTAATGTTAGTCAAGGCGTTGAAAGGCTGTGAACTCACTGTAGATGTGAAATTGCCACATTTCACCGCATTCCATTTCACGCTCAATAATCCAGAACATCCTGTAAAGGCATAATTGCCAATAGAGGTCACTGCATTACCTATGGTAACGCTATTCAAATCGCTGCATCCATTGAACGCATAAGCGCCAATGGAGGTCACCGCATTACCTATGGTGACACTATTCAGACCGCTGCATTTATAGAACGTATAAGTACCAATTGAAGTCACCCTGTCCGGGATAACTAGAGAACCATTCAGTCCACTACAATTATAGAATGCATAGGCACCGATGGTAGTTACCGAATCAGGGATGGCCAGAGTGCAGTTCAGGCCTGTCAATCCATGGCACAGATATGCAGGAATCGACCTAACATCATTGCCAAAGTCGATTGAGGTGATGTTGGTCAAGCCATTGAAAGGTCGAGAAGTCGCTGTTGACGTGAAATTGCTGCATTTTGCTGCGTTCCACTTCACACTCAACAGCTCTGTACAACCTTTAAAAGCATATTGACTAATGGTAGTCAACGCTTTACCGATATATACGCTATCTAATTTGCTACAGCCAGAGAACGCATAAGTGCCAATGGAGTTCACCGCATCAGGGATAACCAGCGTGCCATTCAAACCTGATAATCCGTTACACAGATATGCGGGAACCGTCTTAACCTCATCACCGAATTCAATAGACGTGATGTTGGTTAATCCGTTGAAAGGCTGCGAAGTGGCCGTAGATGTAAAATTGCTGCATTTCACCGCGTTCCACTTCACACTCAACAATCCTGTGCAACCGGAAAAGGCACTGCTGCCTATCGACGTGATTGTTTTAGGAATAGTGATTGATGTGATTGACTTATTGCTCTTGAAAGCTGAAGCAGAAATAGTGCTGACCTCATAGGAGACGCTGTCATACACCACGGTATCTGGAATGACGACATCACCACTACAAGCGGTGCCACTTTTCACACTTGCAATACCGGCAGTTGATGAAGTGTATTCGATACCATCAACAGTAAATGTTGTTGCTGCATACACAGTCACTGAGATGCAGAACAAAAGAATTAAGAGAAATGATCGTTTCATGATAATAAAAATGGAATTAGGGTTAATTTGTATTGTCCTCTGGGATTGGGATCCAGACATAGGCCCCGAGATCAATGGCGCCTCTAGCCAGGCGGTCATTGCCGTAGCGATCATAGCGCGCCTCGTCTGGGCAAAGATTAGGATCTCCTTTACCGATGGCATCACTCTCGTTACCCAAGTGGTAGTCAAAAATATAGTCATCGCGCACGGTCAAAAACTTGGGATCACCCTCCCAAATGCAGTTGATTAAGTGGGCATCGGGTGTGCCGCCGCTCCTAAACAAACAGTACCGCAGATAGACATCAGAGTCATCGAGATTTAGCCTATTGATATCGGAATAAAGTCCATAGATGATGCAGTTGTTGAAGTCGGCCTTGATTTTGTCGATGTTACCATTACTGTACTTCACATCAAAAACATTAATGATGGGTAAAGAGGGAACCTTGAATAAATAAAAGTTGGCAAAAGTGCACTGAGTTGCCAAAACTTTTCCTCCTTCAAAATGGACCACTTCCCCAGCCGCATCGCTGATTTCGGTACCAATGAGCTGCACATTGCAGTTATACGTTACCAAACAGGTTGTTGAAGAATTGGTCAATACACAGTTGACCAACTTGAGGGCGCACTGGGTCGTGTCATTATCAGCACTGCAATGCATGCCGATGCTACTGCCTTTCATAATGACATGATTGAGCACATTACCCATCGTCGGCGGCGTGAAGATGATGCCCCCCCACTGTCCCGACATGATGTCAAAACTGGTGCTGCCGACCACATGGTCCAGACGGTCGCCACGGAAGATTATTGGGGCCTCAACGGTGCCATTGGCCAACATTTGGCCTGCGCAACGCAATGCTGCCTTGTCATGGAAAAGCAAGGTTGTTCCTGCATCGATGGTCAATGTGGCATTCTCCTTAACAAACAAGGTGTCATATATGAGGTAAGGCTTATTAGCCGTTAAATGCATGTCATTGTCAATCGTGTCACCATTGAGGCGCACTACATCCTGCCCCCATGCCGTGAGCGTCACTTGCTGAGGCATGCCATTGGTAACGAAGTCAATACGATCTTCCAACAGAGTGGGCTCATCCTTTTCCATTTCATCGAGACGTGCCTCGATAAAGATGAAAATCGAGTCATTACCGCGAATTTCCACATTCTGGAACTCATTGCCACGTACGCCATCCACATTCAGGAAGAAATGTCCTTTAGTAGCCTGTCCAGCGACCTTAATCGATGATATGTTGATCTGCTTCTTGCTGCGGTTATAAACCACCATCTGCTTGGTGGCAGTTCCCTGTAGCGTAATCACTGTGTCAAAGGCGACCGTGTCCGTGTTGAACGCAAGCACATCGCTCGATGACGTTGTGAAACCATCCTCAATACATGAGGTGAACGCCAACATGGCGACGCTAGCCATCAGGACAATCCAGAATAGATGCTTAATATGAGTCATTTTTTATTTCAGTTTTTTATTGTAAGAACGTGAAAAAGGCCGGTTTAGTGTGCAACTGAACACTTCATTCAACGCTCAAAGATTGCTACCATCGGGAAATGGTCGCTCTCGCCAGCCTTATCACGACGGCAGTCAAGCAAGTGCAAATCGCCCCGATAGAGTATATGGTCTATTTTGACATAAAGGTGATGGGCACGAAAAGTATAGGTGGGACCAAAGCCGACTTCGGCCCATGCGTCATGAAGATCATCGCCACACACGGTCCGATAGGCAAACGAGCCAGGGGTGTCGTTCATGTCACCCATGACAATCACATCGCCAGGTGCTTCGTCGATCAGTTGTCGCACGACCTGGGCCTGCCGGGCATGAGTCTGGAAGCCATAGTCCAGTTTGCGGGTAACCGATTTGATGCGTTTCTTGCGTCCCGAGGGCAAATTCATCGAGTCAATAATTTTGCTGTCATTTTGAGTGAAACGCAAGGAACTCAGATGCATATTCACCACTCGCAAATCACCCCCTGGAGCCTCCACGTCCCAAGCCTTGATAAAGTAGTTCATCGAGTCCTGTTGAAGCGCAGGGGAGCTCACCTCGGTAAAAGGATATTTGGAGAGGATTCCCACATCAAAGAACTCCTTCTTGCGATAGGGATACTTCTTGTACAGTTCTTCCAGCAGCGGCTTGATGCGTCGCTGGCTCTCAAAAGAGAAATAAACCAGACCTTCCTGGAGTGCTACAATGTCGGCATTCTCATCGAGGATATAGCGCATGTTCAAGCTGGGCTCATCGGTTTCATCCTGCCAGTTGAACTCAGTCACATTCATGGTCAAGACCTTGATTTGTTGTTTCTCAGGGTCGGCACTGGGATGCAGCACGTGGAATGGCGAAATCAACCTGATTGTGGGCCAAGACAATAACAACGCTCCCACAATAACTGCCGCTGCGCGCCACTGCCTGAAAACCAGCGACAAGGCCATCAGCACCACGACGGCCAGCACCACTACCGGCAAGGCCAGCGTCACCAATGACGGAAAGGACCAGATAGTGGGATCAACACGCCCGCCATAAGCAGCCAACAACAGCGCAAAAGCAGCAATTACTGCAAGGAGATGAAAAACAAACTTCATGATTTCAAAATTTCCATCCAGGTTTGAAGAACGGTTTTAGGGCCACAAAACGTGGGAAAAAAGTCTTGAGGAACCAAATCATGGGCAATTCCAACAACATTGTCAATGCAAACACCATCAGTGTTAGCGTTACTCCAGGTTCAAAACCATAATGAGTGAACAGGAAACGCAACTGCAGGAAGAACAATGGATGTGTTCCCAAGATGATCAGGGAGTATTGCCCGTAATAGCACATCAGGGGTACATGTGACAAAGATTTGCAAGCCCAGAAAAGTGCCAATATCGCCAACGACGGCAACAGATAGAGTTTCCAGTACTGCGGCAATATCTGATAATGCAGATTGAGGAAATCACTGTACAGATAAACCGGTATCGCCGACAGCGCCAATGCCAACACTCCCAAACGGTCCCAACGCGAGGGCTGCAATGCCCCCAAACGCTTCATACCCCATCCCAGCACAAAAAACGGCAGGGCCACCAGCGATGTGTCCATCATGAGCGGCAATTGGATCTTGTGTGCCGCCAGTGCATAGCCTGCAATAGACAAAGCCACGGTCACCAACAACAAAGCCCATAGGGGCTTCACCCACCGCTGTAGCGCATAAAACATGATATTCACCCAAAAGAGACTTAGCAGGAACCACAACGGTGCAGTTCCTTCCCACGCCCGCAGGTAGAACGGCTCCAAGAGCATAATCGGGTTGATGTCAATCGGTTGGGCTCCGATGACCAAACGAAACAAGGCCTCGGCACACCTAACCACAAAATAGAGGACAATAAAGAAAACAAACGGCACAAGGATGTTGTTTACCTTGCGCCGCGTGAAATCATTAAAGCCCTCATAAAGCTTGAAGAAGATCCCTGAAATGAAATAGTACATCAGCAAGATGAAATCCTGAAACGCATTGTTCAAGTTCGGAGCCAAATAGTCAAAAAATTCATGATCAATGTGATACATCACGATAAGCATGATGCATAGGCATTTCATGAAATCAATGTAGGCAATGCGCTCGTGAGGCATCCCGCTGGGGTGATAACGTTAGATTTTGGAGTTCAACAACGCAATGACTCGGGAAAAGTCAGTCATGTCGGCAATCTCCTCGGGTTCCAGTTCCAAGTCAAAAGCATCTTCCAGTTCCGAAGCCAGCGCAAGATGTCGCAATGAGTCCCATTGTTCGCAGTTCTTCTGTGAAGATTCGGTCGTCACGTCATTCACGCCGAAAGTCTCGCGCATAATTTCCAAAACTTTCTCTTCAAGGTTCATAATACTCTGATATTGTAGTAGTTCTTGATCTCAAATATATTTTTCAAGGCCATCACATAGTGCCTTGTTCCATCGTGATCGGTAGCCACACACGTCATTCCCATGCGATCATAGAAATCTGCAGTCTGGCCATTTTTAGCAGTGGGAATGTAGTCTGCCGTAATTTTCCTGTAGCCATCTAAACGCAAAAGATTGAAGACGGTCTTGACAAAAGCCTCTTCAATGCCTTTTCCAAGGATGCGACAACTGAGCAACAACGTGTCGATGTTGACGGTTGTATCATTCACCGGCTCTACAAAAATCGTTCCAGTGATGCCGTTGTCACCAAAGCGGTCACTCATGCTCATGCAATAAATACGCCAACCTGCATCAAGATGCTGCTGCAGTTCAGCCTCGGCATAACGGCGGGTAGTGAGGTTGAACTGGTTCGTCTTCTGAGTCATTTGGGCGATGCGCGGCATGTTGTGCTCATCGGCAGGCATGATATCCAGTTGCATGTCAAGGCTATAGAGGTAACTTTCCAAATCCACGAACCGCGCCTGCTCAGCGTTGCGCTGGGCATTGGCTCGATATTGCTCAGCTTTAGAACGGTCTTCGCTAGTTATCGAATAAATACGGAAGTATTTCTCTACCAACTCCTTATAGAACGGCATGAGTTCATAAGGTTTCACTGGAAAATCAGGCACTTCGACCTCAGGCAACAACTGCTTGACAAGTTCACGCTCAGCAGGGTTGTCATCAAGGAAGACCATGCTGTCCAGACTAATGTTGAGTTCATCGGCCAGTTCACGCAAATTGGTGGCCTTGTCTCGCCAATTGATGCGCATTGCACTAAAGTGCTCACGCTTGAGTACCATTGCGGGATTCTTTTCCCATGCCTCCAGCACATCAGCCTCGTTATTCTTGCTGCAAACCGTCAGTATCACACCATTGTGAGCCAGTTCCAACAGAGAACGCTGCCAGTAAGAGAAAGCCTTGCCGGGGTAATCTCCTCCCAACTTGATACCGTCGATACCGTCTTCACCGAGTACCCCACCCCACAAGGTATTGTCCAAGTCCAGAACGAGACATTTCTTGCGATTCAACGCCAATTCACACTCAACGCGCTGCCACCATGCCTGGAACTCATGAACCAGCTTGGGATTGAGCAGCGTCTGCGACATGAGGTAATATTTCCAGTTGATGAGTGAATCAGCATCGTAATGTGAAGTAAACTCACTAAAATCCACCCATTTGACCTGGGAGCGTTGTCTAGACAACTGCTGGGCATGGCGATTAAAGGCACTAACGGCCTCGTCCAGGGCAGTCTCATCACCAGTAAGCCTCAACGGGAACAAGTTAACCAACGAGAATATAATGAAAGGCTTGTGCTCATCGGCGGCAGCAAGCACAATATCCAACTTGTCACGATAAGAGTCAATCTCTTGTGCCAACTGCAGGCTATCAGCGTTGACAGGTACCTGATAGAACCAGATATAACGGTCACAGTCCCCAGGCACGACACTGATGTCGTCATAGCCCGAGCAGGTCACATCGTCATAGCCCAGAAAAGGCTCCACTGTCTGATTACGAAAGACAAATGTCTTCATTCTTCTCTTCAAATCAACGACCTGTGCTCACAAGAATTATATCTACCACATTTCATACTGGTTTACCTTCCTGTCCACAATATTCAGGTCACAAATAACAATTAAAGGGCAAAAATAGATAAAAAACGGAGTTTAGACCAATAAAATCAATATAAAAGAGAAAAAACGAGGGAAATACCACAAAAAGGCGTCATACCGCGCCATGAACTCTACGGTATATGCTACTTAAAACTCTCCATAAACGGGGACGCATCATCAGGAAATGGATGACGCTCCATTTTATACCATGATAATCGGCTTCGGGCCCCACACAGGGGAATGGGAATAGCTCTGCTTTACGGATTCGAGCTAGTACTTCGTCCACCAAACCACATGTCAGCGCTTTGGTCATAGAAAAATACAGATAAACATTCCTCAAGCCATACACACTGATGGGAGCCTTACTGCCGGTAGAGTTCTCGAACTGCCTGGCCGCACCATGAATCAACGCTGCAGCATCCACCTGGCTGAAGATGCGTCGCCGCAGGTGCTCTGGGTCAGGATTGTGCATCGCACTATCGCTACGGTTCACATAACGGTAAGCTATCGTATTATCATGGGCCATGCGCTCGGCATTGAGCAAAAAGCATGAAATAAGCGCCCCATCTTCGCATGCGATGAGAGACGTGTCGAAACGCCACCCTCCCCTTTCCAAATATTCGCGTCGGATAAGGAAACGCCACACGTATGGCGTCATGCTGTGCACCTTTAGGAAATCATACCCCTTGGCAACATCGGTCGATTCATAGTTGTCCTGGCGTGTGTGGGGCAACAAGTTACCTGAAGCATCCTCACAACTGTAGTTGAAAGACAGCACATCCAAGTCCTCGTCCAGTGCGCGCTGCAGCAACTTGTGCATGACATCATCACCCAGACAGTCGTCACTATCGACAAACATGATGTAACGGCCTCGCGCATGTTCCAAAGCCATATTGCGGGCGGCACTCACACCGGCATTCTCCTGAGTGAGCAGCTTTACTTGAGCATGGTCACGGGAAAAAGCCTCAACGACAGCCTTGCTGCCGTCGGTCGAGCCATCATCAACAGCAAGTATCTCATAATCATCGGGCCATAGATGCTGCTCCACAATAGACTGCAAACACCGCAGCACATATTGCTCGGTGTTATACACGGGAATGATGTATGTCAGCAGGATTTCATTCATTGCGAATGAGACTCAAGCAACTCGATGAGTCCGGTGTTTTTCTGGAACAGAAAAGCTATCCGCCGGTTATCTAGAGCACAAGCAGGAACGGGACCATTAACGAGCAGAAAACGCTGTGAGCGCAACGTGGCGATGGCTTCTTCAATATCAGGAACCTCGTAACAAATGTGGTAAGGCGTCACGCCGCTCGTTGCTAGAGTGCGTGCCACAGGGCTTTGGTCGCCAATGGGTTCCAGCAGTTCCAACCGGGGGCCGCCGTCCTTGTCCAGGAAAGAGATGCTCACATGCTGAATGGAATCCTCGACAGTAGGCGTTGCCGTGTATCCCTGCAGTAGGTAAAATGCCTTAGTTTTCTCAATGTCCCGGCATGCGATGCCGATGTGATGAAAAGTTAGCATCAATATTCAACAACCGGTGAAACGTTACAATCATGCATTTGCATGATAACCGAACCCCAACTCAATCCTGCACCAAAGGCGCTCATGACCACCGTGTGCTCTCCACCGAGTTTTCCAGCCAACTCACTGGAAATGGTCAAGGGAACCGAAGAACTGCTGGTGTTGCCAAACTTACTTATGCAATAGGGTACATGGTCAGGGGCTATTTTGAGTTTCTTGACAAAGAAGTCCATCATGAAACGATTAGCCTGATGGAAAATCAGATAATCCACATCCTCGATGGTATGGTCTGTATCCTTGAGCAGTTGTTTGATGCTCTTGGGCACTTTGCTGATTGCAAAATTAAAGACATCCATACCATCCATAAAGACCTCCAAATCAGAGCGAATACTACCATCGTCCCATTCTCGCTCCACACAAGAATCGGGAGTGATGGGATGACGCATTCCGGCACGTATCTTGAGCACCTCCTCACCACTGCCATCGGTATTGAGTGTGAACGTTGAAGTACCATAATCTCCCTTTTCGACCAATGTTGCAGTGCCCGCATCGCCATAGAGGGGCCAATCCACCTTGTCACGACGGTTGACAATCTTGGAAAAGGTCTCTCCATCGAGCAGAAGCACGCGGTTAACACCTTGCATCGAAGCATAGGCAAAGGCCGTACTCAACGCGAACAGATATCCAGAGCAACCTAACGATATGTCAAAGCACATTGTCTCACGTGGCAAACCCAACCGATGCTGCAACAGGCAAGACGTTGCAGGAATGCGGTAATCGGGTGTCTGGCTCATGAACAGGAGTACATCGATGCTGGAAGGGTCTATTCCATTATCATTCATCAACTGCACAGCAGCTTTGTAGCACAAGTCGCTGGCCGTTACGTCGGGTGCAGCAATTCGCCGTTGCTCAATACCGATGTTGTTGATGGTCTTGTCGATTTCTTCTTCGGGAATGAGATAGCCGAGGTCACGGTTATAGACGACCTCAGGGGGCACACAAGCGCTTAAAGCCTTGATGCCGACTCCATGAAAAGTAATTGTTGCCATAAAACAAGAGGGCGCAAGCCCAAGAAAAAAGATTGGAAATAGAGCCTATCGAGTAGGCCTACGGAGTTGATAACTCCACAATTAAAGTGGAGTAACAAAAGTAGTAGAGAAAAGACTAAGAATTTCAGCCAAGGGACATCACCCTGTTGTTGACAATATTGTAAAGATCTTCTACCGTGCTGCTTCCTCTAATGTCATCACCACGGAATTCAACATCATACTCTTCGTCAACCATCGCAATGACCGACAATGCGACAAGGGATGACCACTCCTCAAGTTCCTTAAACCTGGTAGTGGCCAATATAGTGGAGGGATCTGTTTCATCAAACAGATCTGCAAAATTCTCTATGAATCGTTTAATGTCCATCGACTGTATTTATAACGCAAAAAAGCCGAAGTTATTTTAACGGCGTGCAAAATTACACAAAAAATCTTAATTGCACACTTTCTTGCGAATTTTTACAGTACTTTTTTTATCAGAATGACTAAAAAGCCTTCAATTCAAGGGATCAGAAATCAAATCTCTTGGCCGGAACACCCAGATAGGTAGCATTGTCCCGAGGTTGCGTCATGAGTACACTGTTAGCACCCAGGGTGACGCCATTGCCAATAGTCATCCCTTGCAGGACCACACTGGCCACACCCAACAGGTTGTTGTCACCGATGGTAATGCCGCCCGACAAATGAGCGCCTGGCATGAGGCCGTTGAAGTTGCCAATGACATTATCGTGCCCCACCACAACGTGATCGTTGATGAGGTTGAAGTTGCCAATCGTCACATCACAAGAGATCATGCAATCATTCTGGATGATATTGCCTTCACCCATCTTCAACGTGTTCTCATCAACAAGAAACAGTGACGGATCAATCAAGTTGGGGAAAACGACATGAGGGTTACTGATGCTCTCACGAATGCGCTTGACGGCCTTATTATCGTTGATAGCGATGGCAACGGCCAACGGCTCACTGCAGTTGGACAGAAATTCCATGCCTCCAACCACTGTTCCATAGCACGACACTGCCATTCCCTTGGGTTTGGAGTCATCAAAGAAACCTATCAGATTCCAGTCACCGCCATTGGCGTTAATCCGGTTGATAAGACAGGCCACTTCTTTGCCAAAGCCTCCTGCTCCATAGATAGCGATATTCATAGTCTTTACTTTATTATGTTTCTTTTAATATTCTTAATCTCACTTTTTGCAGCACGCGATGATCTCGTGTGCTACACGCTCAACATCCTCGTCGGTGACCCAAGGTCCGCTAGGCAGACACAGGCCCCTGGAGAACAGATGCTCGCTCACTCCATTCACATAGGCTGGTGCACCCGAGAAGACGGGCTGGGTATGCATCGGTTTCCACAGTGGGCGTGACTCGATGTTGCATTCTTCGAGGTGCAGGCGCACGGTCTCATAGTCTGTTCCAGCCTTTGACGGGTCGATGAGGATGGTATTGAGCCAATAGTTACTGTCAGAACGCTCGTCGATATTGGTGTGGACATCAATGCCATCAACATCAGCCAGCAGTTCCACGTAACAGTCACACAGGTGCTTGTGGTGGGCCAAATGCTCCTCAAAGACTGTCATCTGTCCACGTCCAATGCCGGCACAAATGTTGCTCATGCGATAGTTGTACCCGATTTCCTTGTGCAGGTAATAAGGCATGGGCTCACGTGACTGGGTGGCATAGAACATGATTTTCTTTTTTGCCTCATCATCAGGGCAGATGAGCGCACCGCCGCCACTGGTAGTGATCATCTTGTTGCCGTTGAAGCTCATGATGCCAAAATCGCCAAAGGTGCCACACAACTGGCCACAATATCGCGAGCCAAATGCCTCGGCCGAGTCCTCGACCACAGGAATGTCGTAGCGGCGAGCAATCTCCATGATGTCATTGATGCGGGCGGGCATACCATAGAGATAGACCGGAATGATGGCCTTGGGCTTGCGGCCCGTCTTGGCAATACGGTCTTTAATGGCATCCTCCAGCAGATTAGGGTCCATGTTCCATGTATCCGGCTCGCTATCGACAAAGACGGGGACACCTCCTTGATAAGTAATCGGGTTAGCGCTGGCCGAGAATGTCATGGATTGACAGATGACCTCATCGTCACGACCAACACCCAATTTAACAAGTGCCAAATGAATGGCAGCCGTTCCAGAACTGAGTGCCACAACACGTTTATCCTGTCCGCACAGTTGCTCAAGGTCTGCTTCAAACGCATTAACGTTGGGACCCAGGGGCACTACCCAGTTAGTGTCGAAAGCCTCTTGGATATATTTCATTTCCTGGCCGCTCATGTGAGCAAGACACAACAAAACTCTTTTGTTAGACATATATTTTGATTTTCTTTTTATTATGTTCAAATTCTTCGGCCTTAACAGGCGACGGATGCCCCGGATAAACAATACCGGATTCGGCCAGTTGGAGGATGTATTCACGACTGAGTTGTGCCTGCCATCTATCGGAATTCGGGAAATTGGTCACTGTCTTCAACCCGGGAATATAGCTATCACCCGTGAACAATGCTTCTCCCACCTTCCACGTCACACTGCAAGGGCTGTGTCCAGGTGTGTAGATGGCTTGCACATCAATGTCACCGAAAAGGTTTACACATTCACCGTCATCAACAATCTTAATCACCTCAGGCGTATCAAGGACGAATGGAGTCTCATGATACCTCGAATAATTCAGTTTGTCGCTCAACAGGCCCTCGTATCCGGCTTGATTGGTCAGAACAGGAATACCGGGAAACAGTGACAACAGGTGATTTAATCCATAGATATGGTCAAAATGGGCATGAGTGATCATCACCCCCTTTACCCTGCCACTAATGAGCGGCAACAACAAGTCCACATCACCACAGTCCACAATCCATGAAGCGCCATCCTGAGTCAGGACATAGCTGCATGAGTTGAAAATTGTATTCACGACTTGCCGTATCTCCATTCTATTTTATAACGGATAAAGCATGCCAAAATTGCCCAAGGACCTTATTGCATGTGCAAATAAAAGGGCATCTCCTTGGAGAACACCTTCTTAAAGGTCTGCATGCGAGTGCATTCAACTCGTCGGGCACGGTCAATCACTTCATCAAGGAAGGAACCGAACATGGGGCCAGCCATCATTTGAGGCCCCTCAACACTGGGCACAAGGTTAAACTCGATGAGCAGTGGGTCGCCATCGGGCAAGACGGTGACATCCCATCCCACAAAATCGAAATAGGGCAAACGGCGATGAAGAGCAAAAAGGGTTTCTATAACCTTATCGTAATTAGGCACGACGAGGTTTTCAACCCCAGTCTCCTGCTTGAGTGATGAAACCTCCATGTGCTTGAAGCGAAAGACCTTGTCGTCTACCGATCCATCGGCATTGATAAGGCAAGTGCCACCACCTTGTGACACGTTATCCTTGATGGCTCCCTTGCCCCCAAATCGCATGTGTGCAAACGGGTACAGGTACTCATAGCTGCCATCCTGACGACGATAGGTATATAGCCTCATGGAATTGAGCGAAGTGGGGTTAACACGCTGCAAATCTGGGTGTTGTTTCACCTTCTCCTGTACAATGAAGTTAATGTCATAGTGGTCGAACAAGGCCTTGAGGCTTGCTATATCACGCTCCGAAATCTGCTCAACACCTTCACCGTTGCAGGTCTCGACTGTTGGCTTGATAATTAGTTGGCCATTGCTGGCGCAAACCGCCTCTATTGCCTGCTCTTGCGTTATCTCCTCACCACACCGATAATAATGGCCATGAATGTTTTTGAAGATAGTCTCAGGTTGCCTGATCTGGGGGAAGAGCTCGCTGTAGATGTTCTTATCCAGATATGCATCCTTGAAATCATGGCGATTGAGTGCCGGTATCACATAGAAGTAATACAAGTCCATCGACAGGTAACGGTCACTGTGAATGCCATTTAGACTAGAAAAATAGTCATCAAACATCATCGATACCTTAAAGCCTCGGTCCTCATAATAGGGAGAAAGTTCCTTCTTGTGGGCCTTGTAGTTGAACTCGGCAGGCATGACGTGGTTCTTGAAATACCAGTCACCCCAGTAAAACTCTTTATTGGAATTGATATATTGAGCCATACCTCTAATGTCGCTTTAATAAATGACCAAGTCACTGATTCTCACATCACCGGCATAGAATTCCATGCTGGCCCACGCCAGTCCCACACCAAAGCCGCACGCCAGACAGTGCTTGAGTTCGGCACTAGAAAGCTGTTCCTGGCAACGAGTCACCATTGTCAAGGGAATTGACGCACTGGTCACATTACCATATTCTTCAAGACAATAGGGGGTTTTCTCGGGCGGAATCTTAACAGCCTTACGTATTTTCTCGTCAATAAATCTATTGGCCTGGTGCAAGAGCAACAAGTCAACCGTATCCACGTCGATGTTAAAAGTAGCTATCAACTCCTTGAGCGAACGTGGCGGTTGCTTGATAGCAAAACCAAAGACATCCATGCCATTGACAATCATGTCAATGCCGCGACGATAAACACCCGGGGATACTTCTTTCTCCTCCAAAGCCTCGGGAGTGACAGGATTGCGCATGCCGCCATAAGGAGCCCAAACGGCATCAAAACCGCTACCATCAACTCCATACATGAAATTCATGGGGCGTGACCGTTCGAGGTCGTACTCAAGGGCTGTTGCCGTAGCAGCGTCACCAAAGAGGGGCCGCACCGTCGTATCACGGGGATTGCGGTTCTGGGTGTTGGTCTCAGCCGCCACGAGGATGGCGCGTTTGAGTGTGCCATGCGACATCAGCGAGGCAACGATACTCATTCCATAGACCCATCCTGAGCAGCCAAAGGGCAAGTCAAACACACAGCAATCCGGACGCAATTTTAATCGGTCCTGAAGCACGCAGGCAGTTTGCGGAGCGATGTAATCCCGTGACGTGCAGACATAGGCCAGGCAGTCCACTTGGTCTGGTGTCCATCCCATGTCATCAAGCAGTCTCTCTACTGCCTTGACCGTCAAGTCGGACGCCGTCGTTCCAGGTTCCACTTTGTGATGGCGCTCAATGCCTGTCGAAGCGATGACCTTGAGAGCGTCATTCTCATCCTTGTAGATGGGAAGAGTGCGATTGTCCTCTACCATAGCAGGCACACAGGCACTCATGCCCGTGATGCGCACATTGTTAATCGTGAGTTGTGACATATTTTATTGTTTGAGTTTTAATCGTTGGATTTTGCCTGATGCAGTACGGGGTATGCTGTCAATCCATTCCCACTGGGCAGGTATTTCATGAGGCGGCAACAGACGGGTCAGTTCGCCTTTTATGACTTCAAAGTCAACCTTATCGCCTTTGGGAACAAGAAAAGCTTTGGGCACCTCGCCCAAGACGCCATTAGCATCAGGAACAGCGATGCATGCGCAATCGGCTACGTAACCAAGAGAGCAGATAGCTTCCTCGATAGTGACAGGACTGACTTTCTCGCCACCCACATTGATTAGTTCCTTTTTTCGGCCGGTTAAATAGAAATTGCCATCACTGTCTTGATGTCCCCAATCCCCCGTACGGAACCATTTGCCATGAAAACTGGCGGCATTGTCGTCAGGGTTGAAATAGGAATGGGTGACCATATTGCCGCTAATGCAGAGTTCACCATCCTCGCCAACGGCCATTTCTTGCCCGTCTTCGTCAAGCACACAGACCTTAACCAGAGGTGATGCTGGACGTCCAATGCTCTCCAGATTGCCAATATAGGCGTGAAACTCGGTGAACATGGCGCGTGAGGCCTCGGTAAGACCATAGTGCATGCACAATCGTGTGCTGGGGAAAAACTCAAGCAGCAAACGTTTGTCTTCAACAGGCAATGCAGCACTACCGATTTCGATATAACGCAATTGGTCGGCAAAACGTGCGATGCGCTTGCCGCTCAGTCGCTTGATGTATTGCCACACAGCAGGCACCATGCCAAAACCCGTCACACGATATGAATCGAGTATATTAAAAAATGACTTCAGATTAGCAAAATTGCTGACGAGTACCAATGTAGAACCGGACATGAGCACACAACGCAAGCGTCCCAGACCAAACGAATGGCTTAATGGCAGTGCAAGAGCTTCAATTTCATGGTCTGTCATGCCGATAAAACCATTGGTGTTACGAGCCGAGCCAGCAATATTGGCATGCGTGAGACAGACACCCTTTGGAGCTCCTGTTGTTCCTGTGGTGAACATCACGTCGGCTACATCATCGGCACTTAACTGAGGTAATTCCAAAGCCGTTGGGATGATTGAATCCCATTTGCTGAAATCATAACAGGAAACACCATTGACATCAAGAACGCCATTGCCAAACAAGGCTGCAGGCTTGACAACACTGATGATATAGTCCAACCGATCCTTGGGTGACGCGGCATCAACCACCACATTGACCACACCCAACAGGTGGGAGGCTAGATAGTAATAGACAAAAGAGAGTTCCTTGTTGGCTGTGAGCACGATGTGGTCACCTTGCTTCAGGCCCTCGGTCTGCATGAAACAAGCCGTCTGCTTGACATTGTCGAGCAGTTGAGAGTATGTAACAGTGCAATCACCATCGACAAGTGCTATCTTGTCGGGGGTGTTAACGGCATGTTTTAAAATTTCACACAGCAGAGCGCTGTGGGGTGCATCAAACATTAGAGAGTTTATTAACCTCGTTTACAATAGAAAGGACTGAGGTCAAGTCAAAAAGATCTTCGAGCGGGAATTCCATCTCCAATTCCTGCTCTATTGTACTGATAATAGCTAGATTACCTACCGAGTCCCACTCGGGTATATCACCTGATGACAAATCATCGGTGACCGTGTCTAGTGGTATATTAAGCACGCGGGCTATGATTTCCTTAACCTGCGATTCCATCATTCTATATTATGACCAATTGAGAGGGGTTTATCCGCGCAATTTAACAACAACGTCAAACAAGTCTTGAATTGTGTCAGAATTAATGATGTCATTACCCTTGATAATCACATCGTATTCATCATCCACCATCGCAATTACCGATAAAGCGGTTAACGATGACCATTCATCAAGCTGTTTGAATCTAGTTTCGGCGGTAAAATCAGCAACATCTGTATCATCAAATTGTGCTGCAAAGTTTTCAATAAATTCTTCAATGTTCATATTGTAGTGTTATTGCGTTCATTAAAAAAACTATCAACAATACATTCTATTATCGATTTCGTTGGGCAAAAGTACACACAATTTTGAAAATCACAAAGAATTCGTTAAAAAACTATATAGAAAAACCGCCATCAATGACCAAATCGTGGCCTGTAAGCCATGAAGAAGCGTCACTAATAAGGTATATCGCACCATTCGCAATGTCTTCAGGCTTTCCATATCTTCCCAACGGATAACGCTTGGCGTCCTCGGCCAGTTGCTCCTCTGTGATAGTGCCACGATGAATGAGCGGAGTGTCCACCATACCCGGACAAATACTGTTGACACGTATCTTGCGCGAAGCATACTCGCGAGCCGCATATTTCATTACGGAATTGAGCGCAGCCTTGGATGCACCATACACGCCATTGCCCGGCATGAAACTGTGGGTACCACCTATCGATGCGAGCAGCACAACTGATGCACCTTTCTGTAAAACTTTCTTTTTGTACATTAGACGCAGCAGCTCGACAGGAGCAAAGAAATTGACGTCAAACATGTCGTCAAACTTTTCACGAGTTCCAAATTGCAACGGCAAAGTCGTGGAATTGCCAGCACACAACACCGCACCGTCAAGCGGCGGCAGTGCAGCAAGCAGGTTTTCTATATCGGCTTGATTGGTCAAATCGGCAACGATCTGGGCAACTGCTGTTCCCATAAGGTCGGCAGTGATTTTGAGACGTTCTTGGTCACGGCCTGTGATGACAACATTAGCTCCCATCTTTGCACAAGCGATTGCCGTCGCCTGGCCAATACCTGAAGATGCGCCAGTGACTAGGACTGTCTTTCCGTCGAGTGAAAAAGGATTATATTCCATTGAAAGTAAGTTTTAATTATTCAAATCCAAATTTCTTGGCAGGAACGCCAATATAGGTGAAACCATCCTTGGGCTTGGTCATCATCACGCTTCCTGCACCCAAAACTATATTGTCGCCAACTTTGACACGCTGCAGCACAACGCTATCCACACCCAGAAGGTTGCAATTACCCACAGTGACTTCACCTGACAGACGGACACCAGGCATCATTACATTGAAATCGCCCACTTTAACGTCATGTCCCATGGCATTGGAACCGTTAAAGACGTTGAAGTCGCCAATCTGGACATCACAGGTAACACTGCAATTATCCTGAATGATGTTACCCTGACCGATCGTGAATGTCTGATTATCCAATATCCTGAATGACGGAGCAATTAAATTGGGGAACGAAATATTATCATTCTTGATAATGTCATGGATATGCTTTCTTGTCTTTGGTGATCCCACGGCTATTGCAAGCGCCAAAGGCTCTTTATAGGCATTCAACTCGTTGATGCCGCCCAACACCTTGCCGTAATGAGAAACCTGAGTTCCAATAGGAATATTGTCATCAAAGAAGCCAACAATCGACCACTGCTGATGACCTGCCCTGTTAATACGGTGGATGCCTCCTGCAACCTCACGCCCGAGTCCACCAGCGCCATAAATCGCGATCTTGTTTATGGGTGGGAAACTATGATCAAGGCAAGGATTGACATTATATGTTTTTATCCTACAGGGATTACCATAGGCAACAGCGCCATCAGGCATATCACTCACAACGACACTGCCAGCGCCAATAGTGCACCACTTGCCTATTTTCACCCCCGGAATCACAACTGCTGAAGCACCGATCCAAGCACCTTCACCCACCTGGACATTACCACACAAAGTTGCTTGAGGAGAGATGTGAACATAATCGCCAATGATGCATTCATGGTCTATCGAGGCGCCAGTGTTGAGAATACAATGGCGACCCAGATTTACATCACTCTGAACAATTGCACCCTGCATAATAACTGTACCTTCTCCAATAGTGGCATGAGGAGATATCACAGCTGAAGGATGAGTTACTGTCACAAACTCACATTTGAGTTTTTCGGCTATCTGTTTGCGCGAATGATTATTACCAACGCTTACCACAATCGGCGATTCTCCATTCCACTTGTGCTTAACTGGAATGGACAACAATTCGTTGATTGACATGTCATCGTCAAACAATGCCTCAATCTTGATTCCAGACGCATTTAAGATGTCAATAATGACTTTTGCGTGCCCGCTTGCTCCGTATAAATACATCAGTTATTACCGTTAAATGTTTCCATTGTTGCTTGACCGTTTTGGGATATGCCATCACGGACAATTACTTTCTTTATTGTAGTGATAATCACTTTTATGTCAGTCAAAAAACTGCAGTGGTCTACATACCACACATCGAGTTTGAACTTTTCTTGCCACGACAAGCTGTTACGGCCATGACACTGGGCCCAGCCTGTAATGCCAGGACGCACATCATGGCGTCTCGCCTGCTCAGGTGAGTACAGGGGCATGTACTGAACGAGCAATGGCCTGGGGCCAATGATAGCCATATCGCCAATTAACACATTGAACAGCTGAGGCAACTCATCTATGCTAGTTGATCTAACGAAACGCCCTACCCTAGTTAGCCTCTGGGCATCTGGCAACAGCTTGCCGTTGGGATCACGTTCATCGGTCATCGTCTTATACTTGATAATCTTAAAAATCTTGCCGTTTTTGCCAGGACGGTCCTGCAAGAAAAACGCTCCAGCACCTTTGTTGGCAAAATGAAGCCAAATCGTCACAACCAATAAAAGCGGCGACAAACATATTATAGCGACAAGGGCTATGCAAAAGCCCAAAACGCGTTTGATACAGTCTCGATAGATTCTCACTTCTAATTCTTTAATACTTCGTTGTAAAACTCATACAGGCATTTTCGAACGTACCCTTGTTCGTAACGTGAAACGATAAGCGGGCGTGCATTGGATGCCATGGCATTAACCTCATCTTTATGCTCAACAAATCGCTTCATGGCCTGATATAACGATTCCTTATCCCTCGAAGGGATGATTACCCCGTTCTGCCCATCGATAATGATTTCACGGGAGCCATTAATGTCGGTCACAATGCTAGGAAGCCCCATAGCACCTGCCTCGATGACTACATTCGGAAAACCCTCTCGGTAACTTGGGAAAACCAATGCGTCAGCTTGAGCATAGAACGGCCGCACATCACTTTGCTTGCCAACCGCCTCAATGCCATCCCCATGATTGATACGTTCTATTGTTTCGGGAGCGACGGGATCCAGTTTGTCTTCACGATCTCCTACCAAAATCAGCCTAACATCCTCATGCTCCTTGTGTAGCCTATCAAAAGCCGCGATGAGTTCGTTAATGCCCTTGTCACGCACAATTCGTCCGACATAGACAAAAGTGAAACCATCGTGAAGACTCCGATTTAAATTGGCTGGATTATAATGCTCCATGTCGATGCCGCGGATATTGCCATACCCCAGCACTTTAATGGGTTTATGAGTGATGTTGTGATTCAGCAAATCGTTTTTCACCCCCTCACCCTCAGGAATGATGTGTGTGGCACAGGCACATGTGAGCCAATCGGTCGCCATGAGAATGCGCCGTTTCAATCCTGTAGCAGTAGGCCATACTAAGCCGGTGAACGTATGAATACGCACCGGCACGCCTACCAACCAGCCAGCCATCATGCTGATAAGTCCCGCTTTCGGTGTCATCGAGTGAATCATATCAGGACGCTCCTTGCGCAGTACACGCCACATGCGCCACAACGATTTCAAGTCATTCCAGAGCGAGATATGCCGCTGCATGGGGACTGCAATAGTACGCACACCCTCGCGCCGTCCCACCTCGTCAAGCGACTCTCCAGGTGAAGAAATAGCCACGACCTCATACTGCTGTGACAATTCCTTTAAAACACCTCGGCAGAATGTATTCAAGGACTGCGGTACCGTAGAACTACGAATCAGTTTCATTTTCAATTATTTATTCTCAAAAAGCAATTTTGCGTCTCTTTTGGCACTTGTGTGACACACGACCATATCTTTCTGTCATCGACAAAAAACCTTCCAATACCTGTAGGACATGGCGATAGCAATCGTAACCAAAAAAGAAAACAGGTAAAAGACAACAGGATAATGAACAATCATTGCTGGATTCAATTCCTTGATTGTCAACATCGGCAACCGTTGATAGATGTACAACGGGAATAACTGTGCACCCAACCAAATTAGGTACCGATTTTGTATTCTGATTCTAAATGTCAACGCGACAACCACAAAAGCAAAAGCCACACTAGCTGCATTATAGACTAGTACATTGGTCTTTTTATATACAAAAAGGACAGTAAACAGCGCTACTAGCACAAACAGAATTGGCCAATAATGATTCGTCATCAGTTTGACGAACCTCTCTTTGTTCATAGCCAAAAGAATTCCAGCAGGATATGCAAGAAGTGTGTTATACCACCAGGAGCCCTTCAAGAAATACAAAGCAAAAACCAATAAGAGGGTCATCGATAATATCAGGCAAAACCTAATCTTATTACTCGATACCACCAGTGAAGATATATATGTTATGACATACAATGCCAGGACATCAAATATATACCATTCACTATTACCGATTGAGTCCCATGCAAATAAGCTCATTACAACTCTCGACACGGGCATCCTAATCCCTAACAACAAATTGATGATAACGAAAACAAAAACCGCTATATCGAAGTTAACAAGCGTCGTGAATACCCGACGCCTGGGCATGTCTTTTACATACTGTTTTCCTTTTCTCTCAATTGACCATTCCGTTCCGTAGCCAGAGTAAAAGAAAAACATGACCACACACAATTGTCCAATTGATAATTTGATGTTTAGAAAAATATCATCTCCGAACATGGAGTACTGGTAACCGCTTGCCGAGACATATTGACTCGCGTGACTGATATAAACCAGGAGAATTGATATGCCTTTAATTGCATTGCATTGTTCTATTGATAAGGCCTCTCCACGAGCGGAATCAGTCCTCAATCCCAAACCATAAACGCTTATCAATAGCACTAACAAATAGAATACCAGCATACCAAATCAGAATAACCAAGAAACTAAGAATCAATCATCCCTTTACTGAGTTTCCTATTAATAGTAAACGCCCCAATAGCTGTCTACACGATCTTAAGACTGAGTTCGGTAGCAATACCTTTGCCAAGTCAAAGCATCCTGAAAGATATGGGAATTTTAAGCCTAAAGATTTTTTAACCTTTACTGATACCTTATAAAAATTCCACCTGCTTTGTATTGTCCGCCGCCTAAAAGCGACACGATTGTCCCGCATCTTATATAGTGGCTCTTGAATATTATATCCAACATATCCAGCTTTATAAATCTTATACCACAAATAATAATCTTCACAACGAATGGTCCATGGTTCATCAGTATATCCACCAACTTCTTTTAACACACTTGTTCTCATCATCATTGGAGCATGGCAAAAGAGATGCCCAAAATAAAAGTCTGTTTTTTTCGGCTTTTCCTTTTGAGAACCTATCATCCAATCTCCGCTCTCATCAAAATATATCATTGGACAACTTACAAGAGCATACTCTGGATGATCATCAAGAAATACCACTTCTTTCTCAAAACGTGTCGGTAAAGAGACATCATCCCCATCCATCCGTGCCACATATTCAGTATCGACATATTCAAGACAGCGATTTAAAGCACTTGCCAACTTTAAATTCTTTTCATTTCTAATAAGAATAATATTGTCATGATGGACAACATACTCTTCCGCCACCTCGTAAGTGTTATCAGTCGATCCGTCTTCACACAATATAATCTTAAAGTCTTGATAGGTCTGGGCATAGAGAGAATCTAGCGCTTCAACAAGTGTGGAAGCACAATTATAGATTCCCATAATTACAGATATTCTAGCCATACTCTAATACTTGTTAGTATCAATTACTACTGAATAGACTGTGATATAATTGTAGATATTTTTGAGCCATAATCGATATATCATATTGACAAGCCCTTTCTTTGCATCTTTGTGCCACGGCCTTGTACTCATCGGGATTCTCACACAGATGTTGAATTTGAGTTGCCAGTTCTTGGTCATCTCCATGAGGGAAAAGGGCCCCAGCACCACCCACAATTTCGCGCAGACCATCCACGTCACTAGCTATGAATGGACGGCCACTTGCCATGCCCTCTATGCTGGAAAGCGACAGTCCCTCCCAATGAGATGAAAGGACTAAAATATCGCTGCTTTCCAAAATCTCGGGAACATCTTGGCGCACCCCCATAAAATCGACCCGATCATCAAGGCCTAAATCATGACACATCGATTTCACCTGTTCACGATTCTCCTTCTCACCTCCTCCAACAATTTGAAGCCTATAGCAATCTGGCAGATGTGTTAGAGACTTGAGCAGAGTTTTATGATCCTTTTCGGCTCGGATTCCAGCCACCATAGTTATAACAAACTCTTTTTGCCCTTGAATATCCTTAATTGGGCGGACAAAACGCTTAATATCGACACCGTTATTAATGGTAAGCAACGAAGATCTTTTGCCTATATACGTTTCAAGATTCTGACGTGGTTTATCAGCAATACAGATAATGGCTTTGTACTGATTGTACATCCAACTATCAAGGGGTTTCATCCACTTCCTGTCACGGCGACGATTCGAGGAACTATGCTCTGTTGTTACCAGTATAGCTGGAGATTTCGCGATCAACCTTGCTAACGGCACAAACAATTGACATGCTGTATTGTGGGTGTGAATAATATCATAATTCTGAAGATGCTTGCGCATCCTTAAGATATTCCTTGGGTTGTACACATCATTTGTCATTGACAAGGAATAGACCTGTATGCCCTTTTGTTGAATAGCCTTCTTGAATGATGTTTCTACACCATTGATTAGTAAAAGATCAACTTGATTCTTACCATTGTCTTTTAACAATGGCAAGAGATCTACCAACAAGTGTTCAGCTCCACCTGTATATAATGATGTTATGACGTGAAGTATCTTCATTATTTAGTGATGCGCATTTTCATGCCATTTTTAACTTTGTAATAAATGACAAAATATAATAAAAACCCACTTGGCACGCAGCAAAGCGTTAGTAGTTTTTCTGGACTTTCACAAATAAAACGCCAATTTCGACTTATGATGCAACTTGATACATAATGTGTACATACTTCTAGCTTTCGTTTCAGAGATTTTACTGTCTTCATCTCTGTTTTACGATAAAATGCAAAACCTTTAGGATTATTCCAATATTGTTTATACATATTGAAACTTGAGCCATCCTGCAGATATTCTACAATGACAAGCGGCTCATTCAATGTAATAAGCTCAAAGTCTTGATCAATAAGCATATACTTATAAGCTAAGCCCACATAACGTTCGCCTTCAAAAATCGGATATTCAGGATAGCGTTTGATGACGTCTGTACGATAGACCATTTTTTTGTCACCTCTTCCACCTGCTTGATAGAATCCTTGAAGCGTTGTTCTTGACAATGACTCAGGAAATTCTGTTCCTATAACACGGCCATCTTCTGTCACATCAAGGCCGATGAGACCAGCGACCTCATCACTTCCATATTTATGCCAACAATTCAAAATCTTTTCTACCGCATTATCGGGCATATAATCATCACTGTCGATGCAAGTGTTAAGGGGCGTATCAATATTACGGTATGCTGTATTGTGAGCGCCGTGCATACCTTGGTTCTGTTGATAGATGTACTTAATAGGGATTTTGCCTTCGGCAATCCATTCCTCAACTAATTGACGCGTATTATCTGAAGAGCCATCATCGATAACCAGCCAGCAAAAATCCTTGCAGGTTTGACGACACAGGCTGTCGTATGTACGGCCTATTGTATGGGCTCTATTATATGCTGGTGTAAAAACCGTTAACTCTAGCATATCACCTTCTTTTTCAGATGTAACTATAAATACTAATCAAGCCACCAATATTGGTTAAAACCTCGGAAACCATTACCCGTTCCAAAATAGAAGATAAAGAACATAAAGAACGTAAAACCAGAATAAAAGAAAAAGATGAGAGCCGTTTTACGATCTTGGTCTTTCCACAAATTCATACGTAACAACGGATAAGCCATAACCAAAGGATAAATAAACCATGATAAATATGCGAAACGATTTGAAAATGATGAACGGATTACCATAATCCAAAAAGCATTACAAAGAAGATAGGTATTCGCTATAATCATATATGCCTTATCAGTAAACCGGCGATAACGGGTAACATACCATACCATAGCTGTACCGAAACCACTATATAATAAGAAGTCCCAACGGAAACCTGTTTGAGAAAACTGAGCCGCAGCGCCTTCATCTTGGTTTGTACTTGCATAATTACTCATGCGATCATCAAAGCCCAAAGCAGCAAAGAACTGCTCAACTAATGGGCCTATGGTCAACGAGATGGCAATTGAAATTAGCCAAAATCGAATAGCCGTTTTTGTATCTTTGATAAAATAAACAGAGGCTATAGCTGCCGCTGCTGGTAAAAGCGATGAACGATGAATACCCAATAACAGAAAGAACAAAATGTAAGCAACGATATGCTTAGTTTTACCCATTGTCAACAGTGTTATAGCCACCAGTGCTATGCTACAAGCAAAGCCATTTCGCATTCCATTAGTGCTATAAGAGTAACAAGAAAAAGCAGTAAAGAAAAACAATAATGCTATCCATAAGTTATTACGCATCAACATTAATGAACAAAATAACATTCCTCCAAAGTAAACAAAAGCAACAAAAAGATAGAACTCGTTTACATTAAAACCGGAACGTTTGAAGAAAAACATCAAGTTATCCCAAAGCCATTCAGTGTGAAGGCTAAATGAACTATACTGATAAAGCACATTGTTATAGGTATGACTATAAAAGAACATGTCACCAAAGATCTTAGCATTTGGCCTTAATCCAATAAAGAATATAAGAGCTATTGTTAACAGCACTGCGACGCCTTGCATGGGATTGCCTTCGGAACGTAGTATTTTCTGCTGATTGGAGCCTACATAATAAAGCACAGTAATCCATGAGACTATCAGGAAAAAAATATAGTATGCTGTACCATAATACCAAGGTGAAAGAAACTCAATTGTTTGCATATCTAGTTTTATTCGAGAATTTGTAAGAAAGAATCTGATTCTATTTTCTCAACTTACTCAGTAGTTGGTTCTTGACACGATGTATTTTATGCATTCTATCTCCGACCAAACGGTGAAAAAACCTCTTAAACCATCGTATAAGATCATTTTGCTTACGCCATGAAGCAGTATACCAATGAATAGTAAACGTATTATCAGTAATATTTAGTTTACCCGTAAGATCATCAAAAGGATTAAAGAAATCACATGGATATATCCATATTCCGTCCACTTGTTGTAAATCACCATTTGGTTGCATGCCCGCCTCTTTCAACAAGCGAGTTGTCAAAGGAACTATACTCTCATGAGTAACTATCCCATTCTCAAAAGAGAAGTGCATGCTTGAATAACAATCAATGGCCTGTTTATAAATTCTATGCCCTGCTTCAGCAGCCATTCCTAGCCCTGGTGCAACATTGGGATATGTCCACACATTCTCCATGCCTAAAAACGGACCTCGAAGAATAATATCATCCATCGGCTTTATCACTTCCACATCGGTATCAAAATAAACACCTCCATAGTGATATAGTATCCAAAAGCGTGCATAGTCGCTAACAAAGGCATATTTGCATGCCTGATATGCTTCCGAAGTATAGGGAATACCATTTACGTCGAAGTTGTCCTCGTTCCATTCCTTGATTTCGTAATCAGGGAAAAACTTGCGCCAACTTTTAATGCATTCTATGGCTTTCTCAGGCAATGGATTGCGCCCGAACCAGCAATAATGTATCGTTTTCGGTATCATTATAATCTTTAATAATCCGTTTCCCCTCTTAGTTTGTTCTTTGCATTATGAAGATATAAACCAAAAATGCGATGGGACACTCTTGACAACCATGTGATATAAGAAGGGCGTTTATTCCATGACGATGAATACCAATGAATAGATCTTGTATTATCAGTCACATTTAATCTACCCGTCAAATCATCATATGGATTAAAAAAATCAGCAGGATATATGGAAATATCAGCTATAAACTGATAAGAATCTGACGGCTTTAAACCAAATTTAAGGAGTTCACTTGTTGTATGTGTAACCACTGTTCCACCTATTAGATTTCCATTAGCATCGTATAAATGCAACAATGAGGCATAGTGTTCCAAAACATCATGGAAAAATACCATGCCTGGTTCAGCAGCAACCCCTAAGCCAGGATTCACAAGGGGATATGACTTTAATATATCTGTGCCTATTGTTTCGATACCCATATAGGGACCCCTCTCTATGATGTCGTCCATCGGTTTGATAACTTCGACATCGGTATCAAAATAGATACCTCCATAGTGATAGAGCATCCAAAATCGCGCATAGTCGCTCACAAAAGCATATTTGCGTGCCTGATAAGCTTCAGCAGTATATGGGATGCTGTTGACATCAAAGTTGTCCTCATTCCATTCCTTGATTTCGTAATCAGGAAAGAACTTTCGCCAACTGTTGATGCATTTTATGGCTTTTTCCGGCAATGGATTGCGTCCGAACCAGCAATAGTGTATTATCTTGGGTATCATTATACTCCTATTATATATTTGCTAAATGGCAGTCGTGAAATCAATTTCACTACTAAAAATGACAAAACAAGTGTAGCTATCATTACCACTGGAATCTGAATCAGACCAGGCAACTCTCTAATGATATCAATTCTCCACAAACATCTCCTTAAGATGAAAATATGAACAAAATAAATACCAAACGAGAGTCTTGATATCTCGCTGATAAGGTAAAAATGCTTATTCGGAGTCCGGTTTATCAAAACAAACCAAACACTTGCCATCAGGACTACAGGAAGAGACAGGTACCACAGTAAAGAATAAAAGTTGAATTCAATACCACTGGCATACAATAATACAGGTATCAAAATTGCGATAACTACTGCAACAACGACATGAACATTTTGGAATCCATAGTATTTATTCAAATAATAGCCTAGCAGATAATATCCCAGATACCCTGTGAAATAGTATAATATACCAGCTGAGCTCGTATCTATAAATAGCACTATCTCCAAATAGGGATATAAGAGAGTTATGGCCCACAAAAAAAGATAAAACTCCACTTCTTTCTTCGACGCGGTCTTCAGCCATTGTGCCAAAATTGGTGTTAAAAGATACAAGCCGGCCAAAGTGTACATGAACCATAATATACCTTGTCCCTGCATAGAAAATGGGATAGATGCGATCGAACGTAATGCTTCAATGACGCTTAAGCCTCCACGAATATAGTTCACGATCAAGTAGAAGAAAGACCAAAACACAGTTGGAAACAAAATCTTTGAGATTCTTTTCCTCAAGAAATCACGAGTAGAAAGACTGTTTCCAAGAAGCAATGCGCCACTTATCATGAAAAATAAGCCTATTCCTGGTGCGGTAAAATATGAAAGTCCTGTAATGATATAGCTTGGAGCAAGTGCATGTTTTGGCATTGGTGAATGCATCAAAATAATCATCATGAGTGCAATCACACGCAATAAGTCCAATCTATGATTCCGAACCATAGTGCTCATAGCAAATTCAAAACTTTCTCGACTTCTTGTTCGTTACCGTAATCGTTTTCTTGCAAATAGGCAGTTAGAGCCCTCAGTTGATCGCTATTTTGTATGGCTTGAGCAATCCCGTCGGCACAGCCTTCGTTATCCTGAGGCACAATTATTCCATCCACACCATTTCGCACCTGACTCTTGGCTGTGGGATAGCTGGTGACGATGACCGGCTTACACAGGACCTGAGCCTCACGGACGGTCACACTCTTACCTTCGTAGCGGCTCGGCTGCACATAGACATCACATGCCTTAATATAGGGATATGGATTATCCTTCTTGCCCAGCATGATAACGTGCTCCTCCATTCCAGCCTCAGCAATCTTTTGGCGAATTAATTGCTTATCAGATCCAAAGCCAATAAGATACCACTTTAAATCCTTAAAACCCATCTCAACCAACCGCTTAGTAATATCCGGTACATTATCATAATTCTTTGCGTGACAATAACGACCAACAGATAAAAGGTTAATTCTATTCTTTGGCATCTCATCACTAACATCAAAAAGCTCTGCCTGATGGCGAACGAAACTGGTAGAGAGAATATTCTCTATCTCAATGATTTTGTCCTTTAATATCGGGAATGTCTGCAAAAAAGAACGGGTACAGTCGGTTGAAATTGACGCTATATAGTCAAACCCAGACCAGACCGGTAATTCCATTTTTGCATTAACATGGATAGCAGAATAATCAGTATGAATCCAAGCTATTTTTTTTCTAGCCTTCACCTTATTTAGAACAATATTGTGAGGATGCAAAAAACTGATTGCCAAATCATACATGCCCAAATCTTCAAGTGAGGGCAAATATCGCTGCACACATTCAGCAACATAGTAAAACGAGCTTGAATCATATTTTTTTTCTCTGTCACTGAGAGTGCTATGATACATCTTATGAAGCCAGCGTGCTTTTAGGCGACCAAACACCATACCGAATTGGCCTTCCCTAAGAATCTGACTAATAGGACGCTCTATCGCATTGTAACCCTTTCTTTCAGGCAAGAGTTTGATGTTCTTCGGAACTAGCGGCAAAAACTCACCCGTATGCTGATTAAGGAACAGATCCACATCAACCCTATCGGTATCAAATGCATTGAGCAAGCCGAGAAGTGCGCTCTCAGCACCTCCCATTGCCATATAGTGCATATTGATAAAGATACGTGGTTTTTTCATTTCAATATTAATCACATTAGTGAATAAAAAATTAGTGGATGCTGTATATAATTAGATGCCAATGATTCTATATATCTTAGAAACTTCTCCCTCATTGCCATAATCATGTTTACTCATATGAGAGAACAACTTATCCAGCGAAGCAGGATGAGTAAGAACATTGTCAATGAACTTTGCACAACCTTCGTTATCAGTTGGGGCGATAAAGCCATCTATCCCATTTTTTAATTGACTACTCGCAGTAGGATAGTCTGTAATTATAACTGGTTTGCACAGGATTTGAGCCTCACGCACAGAGACGCTTTTTCCTTCATATCGACTAGGTTGCAAATATAGATCGCATCTCTTTATATAGGGATATGGATTCTCCTTTTTGCCCAACAAAATCACATGGTTCTCCATTCCTGCTTCGGCAATCTTCTGCTTTATCAACTCCTCTTCAGGTCCAAATCCAATAACATACCATTTCAAATCAGAATGGCCTAATTCAATAATACGTTTCGCTATATCTGGCAAATTATCAAAGTTCTTCTGATAATGATATCGGCCAACTGAGAGCAGATTAATTCTGTTCTTCGGCATCTCACCACTGACATCAAGAAGCTCGGCCTGATGGCGAATAAAACTGGTCGAGAGAATGTTCTCAATCTCAATGATCTTGCTTTTTAACGAAGGGAAGGTCTGTAAAAAAGAACGGGTACAATCAGGTGATATTGATGCAATATAGTCAAATCCTGCCCATACAGGTAATTCCAACTCGGCATTGACATGAACAGTGGAGTAGTCGGTATGGATCCACGCAATCTTCTTTTTAGCTCTAACCTTGTTGAGTACGATATTGTGAGGTTGCAAAAAGCTGATAGCCAAATCATATTCGCCCAAATCCTCAAGTGACTGAAGATAAGGTTGAACGTACTCTGCAACATAATGAAATGAGCTGGAATCAAAGGACTTTTCTATGTCATTCAGCGTCTGATAATACTTTTTGTGAAACCAGCGAGCCTTGATTCTACCCCACACAACACCATATTGGCCTTCTTTAAACACCTGCAACATCGATCGTTCTATGGCATTGTAGCCGCGACGTTCAGGCAAGAGGTTGATTCTTTGGGGTATCAGTGGCATGAATTCTCCTGTATGCTGATTAAGGAAGAGGTCAACATCCACTTTTTCGGTGTCCAACGCATTGAGAAGGCCTAATAAAGCCCTCTCGGCACCACCGAGTTCCATATAGTGCATATTGATGAACATGCGTGGTTTGCTCATTTCTTCACTGTTGCTACTTGTTTAACCAGTTGATATTCTGCCTGACGACGCGAGCGGGATTTCCAGCCATGATAGAATTTGGTGGACAATCCTTGGTTACCACAGCGCCAAAGGCTATAATCGAGTCGGCACCAATGTTTACTCCTTTCAAGATTGAAGATCGCTCACACAACCAAACGTGGTCGTTAATAACAATATCCTTAGCATCATTTGTAACGTTTCCTTCACTGTCTAGTACTTTATGAGAATCATTATTACGCACCAAAACATTATAGCTGAACATACAGTTGCGTCCAACAGTTATATTTGCATCCTTGAGTACAAATGTCACACCGCGAATGCCGCTGTTACAGCCAATGTATAGCGTTGCATTTCCTTCTAACGTAATGTTACATGGGCCATCAAACTTTGAGCCATCTTCGGCAATAATGCGATTGTTATCACCAAATAGAAGGATTTGGGTATTCTTCAATCGGCTACCCTCCCCGATTTCAATCGAGTTGTTGTTACCGTCGATGCGCACACGGAAATTATGGCGTTTTGATTTTATCGCAACGGTATTATTTTTGCCGTTAACAATAGTTGGCCTTAATTTACGATATAAAACGCGAAGGAATGAAGGATATATCATCGACTTATCTATTGCGTTTAATCAAATTGTAGATTCTGACCTTGAATGCGATCCATTGCACTTTCTTGAAAATCAACCAGCGTTCCTTCAACTTATCAGAAAACTTGTTGAAAAGATTAAGAGAGTGGCTAGTCATCCACTGACTTTGACGGTTTTTATCAAGGGTGACAGTCGCAATATCTAACGTCTCATCATGGTTGTCAGCAATATGCAAGGAATCCTTGCCCTTACCCAACAACTGACGGATCCCATCTTTCTCTTCTAAAACCGTGTCCAGTGAGTTTTCAGAGACAAACAGTACCAGAGACAGTGCGGATTTCCCATACACCCTTGACGCTTTGTCCAAAACATAATCAGGGTTTTGAGTCCAATCCTGTCCACGATAGATATAGCCCACAAAGTTTGCCAATGAGTGCAAATCACACCTAATGTCTTTTCTGTAGGCCAACTGATGATGCTCGCCTATTCTCTCAACTATCAGTTGCTTTTGATTGGGATCCGTTGAGGGCCATAAACAGGCCACTAGCAGTTGATCAAGCCATTTGACCATCTCCAAAGCGATGGTATCGGCAACATCCCATGCCAAGCCTCGGTTCTTGAAATAAGTGTAATCAAAAACGCACTTAGCTTCCACGTCATCAAACCGTGCGATGGTAACGTCCTTGCCATAATAGGCCAATGCCGCTACACGATGCGCGCCGTCAAGGATCACACCATTCCCATCAACAGGAACGACCGATACTTCATCATCGAAATCATGGTCCTTGAAGTGGGTGATAATCTGGTCAAAGACTGACACAAAATCATTGACACCCTGCTTATCGTCTCTGCCTGGTTCACGGCCATCGGGGTTAAAAGCTTTGATATGCTCCCCATAAACCCTCATAGCGCTTTCCCTATTAGTTGAGACATTGCCAATGTAATAAATTTTGGCAAACAAGTCAAAACGTTGGGGGGTAAGCAATGAACGGGCAGGAACCTTCTCTATCCTGCACTCGCGCTCTCTCAACTGATAGATCTCTATCGTGTGTTCTTGAAGTAAGTTAAAATCCATCTGTGTATCAATGCAGTAAGGCGTGTTTAACCTTTACAAGCCACTCGATCATACCGATTTTCATATCATACAGGCTATGTTTCCACCTAAGGCCACAATCCTTATCGATAAGCCCTTGGTCCACCATATGAAAACGATTGGGGACCAAGTGATCTTTAGAATAAGTAAAACGGTAGCCATGATCCCGCATATATTCCTGCAACAATAGCAGGTATTCATGCTCATTTGCTGAGGTCAAAACCAACCCCAGGCCTTTCGACATCTGCATTAAACGCGAACTGTACTCCTGGCTAAGAGACCTTTTTTGCAGCACAGCATGATAAATAAGAGAATAGAAATAGTCTGTTTCGTTCATTACATAGAAACAATCATGCCCTACCCTGCGTTCAAGCATCTCTTTTTCCCACTTTGTGCAGTAATATCCATCACCTAGATGGCGTAAATCCAGTTTGACGGGTTTCCCATCCACCTCAATGGCATAATGAACACCATCGCCACACATTCCTGGTTTGTCTTGTGTCAAAGCTTGAGCATTAATGAGGTCAACAATTTCCTGAGAATCACTGCAAAGCATGTCAATGTCGCCATGGCCATCGACATATAACTCCGGCTCAAGCAGATTCTCGTAGTTACGCAGGACAAGGTACTTGATGCCTGCGTCATTGAGCGTGTTGAACAGATCCTCTATTCGTCCAAACGGTGACTTCATTATCAAATCTTAATTTTGCCAAGAGGTTTCCTGTGAACAAACCGGTCAACTCGTTTCCAGAAAAGATAGAGCGGCAACAAGAATGAATCTCTATCTGCCAGCTTGAAAAGCGTTGACTGCCTGTATTTTTCGCTCAATAATGACGAATACTCCTCATTAATTCTGCTGAACAACCGTTTCATTTCCTTACTGCGGTCACGCATCACGAATGAGCTGTACCACAAGCGCTCAGCAGCCATATTGGTAAGTTCAGGATAATGATCTTTGATGAAGAGCAACCTTTCTTCAAGACCGCGATTCAAGTCTAAATAGCGCTTACCCAGATTGTTGGAAATGCTGTTGGCACGTTGACGGTAATAGTATAACGGCTCATTGATGACGCCATATCTCTTGCTGTCATGAATCATCAAGTGTTGCCAATAACTATCCTCAAAATACTTGCCGAAGGGGAATTGATGAGACTTTGCCAAAGATGTCCTGTACACTTTTCCCCATGCAAAATTCAAGACATAGTAATTCTTGATCAATTCTCTCATGGCCTCTTCACGATTCAGAACGAAGGGGGGATCATCAGCTTTATAGAACCGGTTATTGTGCTCTACATGCCCTTCAAATGCATAATAGAAACTGCCCTGGACAATATCACAATCATTCTCAACGGCAAACCTATATAATTTGTCAATCGCATCTGGTTCCAGCCAATCATCACTATCCACATAGCAGATATATTCTCCAGTCGCAACTTCAGTTCCCTTGTTTCTGGCGTCACTCAATCCGCCATTCTCCTTATCAATCAAGGTCACATTGCTCCACTGGTTCACATACTCGACACAGATATCCCGACTGCCGTCAGTACTGCCGTCATTGACGAGAATAACTTCAACATCATCGCGTCCCAGGACACCAATACTGTCCAGGCACTGGCGCAAGTATTGCTCGACGTTATAGACGGGTATGATAACAGATATCTGCTTGGACATATTAGTTTGGCATGCCATAACCGGTAATCAAATCATAAAGTTTGAAACACCTACTGCAAAGCAGTTTTTTCTTCACGGCATCTTTCCACGAAACAGGTTCTTTCCATTTCTTGTAAATGCCATAATCCAGTTCACTCAAGAGTGCGACTCTTTCTGCACGGTTATATCCTTTACTCAGACTGTACAATGAATTGATGACACGATCGAACCAATATATCAGGAACTGTTTGGGATAGGGGTGTTCCAAATCAGTCAGTGGCATCAATTGAGTTTTCATACACTCATACCCGTACCGCTCAACTTCAAATCGTGCAGAGAGTTGTGACATGAGTGAACCTTCTCTGAGGCAATAGATATAGTTAGAACCTGGAGCCACACTCAGCCGCTGACAATACTGTAGATAAGTATAAACAAACAGTGCGTCCTCGCCACGGCTCAGTTTCTCGTCGAACTTCACATCATGTTCTTTGATGATTTCACGTTTGAAGAGTTTGATAACTGGCCCCTTTTGATACTGGAGGATCTCCTTGTCATAAAGCGTCACTATATCGGCTCGGTCAACGGCCAGCTCGGGCCAGTCCCTGACTACATTTTTGCTGGGATCTGTTTCGCTGATTCGCTGTAGGCCTGTCATAACGAGGTCGCTATTGTACTTCTTGCCATTGCTGAGCATACTGTTCAAGTACTCGGGCAAGATATAATCATCAGAGTCAATGAATGTAATCCATTGGCCTGTAGCCATCCGTATTCCCCGATTGCGCGCTGCGCTGGCCCCGTGATTGCTTGAATGAAATACCCTCACCCTACTATCGCCTTCTGCATAGCGGTCACAGATTTCTACGCTGTTATCACTCGATCCATCATTAACTAGTATCAACTCAAAGTCTCCACAACTCTGAGCCAACACGCTATCAATCATGCGTGGAAGGAGATCACCGGTATTATATACGGGAACAATGACAGAAATTTCGGGCATAATCAATTCAATGCAAACGTATTCTGATTTTTCTCAAGACTGACTGAACCTTGGCTCTGATATAAGACCTGGACGACTGATCAAGAATTAGCCAATAGGATAGTACGGCCAGCAGAACCAAGAGCACCGTTACATTAATAACAAGCCTTAAAAAGCCTTCCTCAACATAATGGTTGATATATAATACCGGCAACAACGATAGGGCAACCACGATCGCGGTTTTGAGAAACATCCACATGTACTCCGTGAGTCTCACTTTAGGCACCAGGTGCTTAAAGATAATCATATTGGACAGGAAAATCAATATGTTGGCGCCCAAGATGCAGTAGTAGGAGTACAGTACATTACAACCGAGCTTGAAAAAGAGATACATTACCGGTATCGTCAACATGAAGACCGATCCCGTGTAAATGTTCATCTGACGGTTATAACCTGTCGCCTCAATGCCAATGGTGAAAATCAGTGTGATCAGCGCAAAGAATGCCGACACAATCAATAACCGCACAAACTCAACGGCCATCACAGGAGGGTTGACCAGCCACAAATGCATGACATAGTTGATCTCCACAAACAGCGGGAGGGAAACCAGCAATGACAGGAAGATACACAGCGACATGGCCGACTTCATTAACCGCAACATCTCTTTGAGATTGTTTTGGGCATACAATTTAACAATCTGTGGTCTGAAAGCCATTGTTGAACTGTAGGTAAAACCTTTCACCACGCCCTGAATCGTCGTCGCCACACTTGATGCGGCATTGAAAACCACACCAAAAAAGATGTTGATCAAGAAATTCGTACCCTGCTGGCGGGTGGCCAGGCACAAAGCGCCATAAAGATTCCAACCACTATAGACCAGCATCGGTTTCATAATCGATTTGTCCCAAACCCAATGAAGGTGGGATTCCTGAAAATGGCGAACGCAATAGATGCGGTAGATCATCCTGATCAGCACGCTGACCAAAAAGACCAGTACCGCATACAATATCAGTTTGTCAAAGTTTCCGATTGACAACAGATAGACAATCAACAGTTTGAGCGTCACGTTAAGGATCTCGACATAGGCATAAACATCCATTCTCTCATGCGCTATGATAGTGGCATTATAGGGAGCCTGGGTAATCCATAACATGGCACTTGCAACACTCAACTGATATACCCATTGTGCAGCCGGCATGCGCCCTGCAGGAATGACCAACTTGTTATTCAAGAACCACAAGCCCACCGTTTCAGAAAGAATCAGGACAAGCAGAGCTATGCCGATGTGAATGATCAGAGCGCTTGAAAAAGTATCAGCCAGACGTTTCTCGTTGCCCTTGCCCAATTCAAATGTCAAGAAACGGCTTGTCGCACCACTCATTGAACTATTCACAAAGCCAATCATGGCCACAATGCCCCCGACAACGCCATAGGTACCAAAATCCTCAACGCCCAGCACCGCCAAGACGACACGCGAGGTATAAAGCCCCACGACCATCGTCAAGAACATGCGGACATAAAGCATCACCGCATTCTTGGCTATCCGCCCTTTACCACCAATGTTTTGGCTCTGTGCCGAAGTCATCCTCAATGACATTTTTTGGCCTTATTGGAACAATTTACGCCTCAAGATTGAGAAAAAGTTCTGTCTATAATAGCGTCTCAGCCCTTCTCGTTTAGCTTTATCAAAATCGAACGACAAAAACCAATCAACAAACTCCTTGTCCTTAATGATTTCATAGTTCTCAAGCATACGCTTCTTAATGTGAGGCCAATGAATGAACTTCTCACTTTTAAAACTCATTAATCCACCCCTCCTATAAAGCACATCTTCCCAGTGCTCCTTGAGAGAGCCTTCAATATTAAAGCCGAAGTCCTTAATATCACCACCCTCAGCCACTATGCCCAAAATCGTTCTAAAACATTTCTCACATTCACAACAATTATGGTCATTGAAAGAGCACACACGCATAAAATAGGGTTTACCTGTTGACTTCTGATGTTTAACTATCACCCCCATTTTACCTTGCCTGTTCAGTTCAAAACCGTCGTGAGTGGTAAAACCACTCTCAGCATAGCGGAATTCGCTATCTGTCGTCAGGTTGGACGCGCACAAGAAGTTTAGTCCAATAGTCAGAGAACTGGCAATAAGAATCTCATTAATTCCAGCCTGATAGGCGATTGGTATCGAAATGCCTATGAATGCCATCGAATGCAAGAAACCATGCCACATGGTGTCACCCAGTTTCTTTGCAAATTTTTTATCAAATTCCTTAGATAGCAACACAGCAAAATTTGAACGCACGAAGCAAGTCGGCACATGATACTCCTCAGCAAACCTTGAAATATCCTTCTTGTCAGCATCTGCTGCAAAGTCCTTATCTTCCAATGACTTGTACCATCCTTGTATATTGCATAACATCGGAGACTTGGCCAAATTGCGTATAAATGTGGCTTGACAATCAGCTCCACCACTGAATAATAAAACAGCACTGGTATCCGTTTTTTTCCTCATGGCCAATTCATTGCGTGTAAGGATTGCAGGGACAAAGCGTCCTTTTAACGGGAAGTGATCATAAATCTCACGATATGCCTCTCGAATTCGTGGAACTGAGTCATAAAAAGTCTTATCAATCTCACGAACCCATAAATTGCAATCCAGCACCCATGAAAAAGCCAATAAGCTACTTACAAAAGGTATGGCTAAAATACTGTCAGGAACGCTTGCCATATCCCTATCATACTCCAAGAATAGAGTGTGAGAGGTAAAATACTTCTCCAATTCACGACTGACCGTAAAATGATAGCTCACCAAATGCCCGTTTCGCTCAATTTGGGTAAGAATGATGTCAAGATTTTTCATGCTGAATCTCTTTTGCCACGTCTCTCAACAATTCTTCATTCATATAGATGCGGTCATGCTTGCAATAAGCCACAATCAATGAGTAAGGACTGACATTGAATTCTTTCGCTACCTTGCGGATTGAGTTCATGTATCCACTATGAAATCCAGCAATGCCGCAATAGGTATCCAATCCACTCACTCCTTTGAACTTGACCATGGGTCGCAGATACTCTTCACTAAAATGCATCAAGCCAGGCAAAGAATAAGTATCAATACCATATTTTTTTTGTAATACAGCAATGACATGTTCAGTTGAAGCATTACCGGCACCACGGCCTAATGACTGCAATGATGTGTCAATGAACTCACAGCCAATGGTTGCTGCATATATCGTATTGTAAACGGCATAGCCCAAATTGTCATGTCCATGAAAACCCACCCCGACCTCTCTTGCGGCCGTGTTTTTGATGATATCATAATACATCTTGATATCCTCAGGAAACATGCATCCGGCCGAGTCAACAATCGTTAGGTAATCTGCACCCGCTTTATCCGAGATTTTCACACATTTTTCAAACACGTCGGGCGAAGCGCAGTAAGTCTTCATATAATTGGCAAATACCGTCAGGCCCAACTCCTTTGCACGCTCAATAAAAGGAATTGTTCCTTCTTGTGATTTTAAGTCACAATTTGCTCCAACTCTCACAAAAGAGCCGCCATGACTCTTCAGCAAGTCTAAGTCTTCTAATCGAGCAATTCCTGGAATACAGAAAAAACCATACTTAGCCCTATGAAAATTCTCCTCAGCAGCCACAAGGTACTCTAAATCAGTGCACCGAGCAACTCCATTTTTGGGAGAACTGGCATTTAAACCCTGGCCATGCCCAATTTCAATATATTCTATTCCTGCCTTTTCGAGTGCAGCACCAACCAAGATTTCATCTTGCTCAGATACTTGGAAATCTAACTCATAACTGCCATCCCGTAAGGTTACATCTAATATCGTTGTTTTCATTCGTTGAAATTATCAAATTGCGACTTCCACTGGTTAATCGCTTGGTAATCCATTACAACTCTTGTTTCAAATACCGAGTCAATGAGTTCAGGGAGTTGTTCTATGTCTTTTATATCTAAACAATTCAAGTGATTTGTCTTGTTGATTTCCCTTGCCCGTTCATCAACTGCTATAATGATTGCACGGCGGCCATGTCTCATTGAATAAATGCCCCCATGCAATCGGGTTCCCACATAATCCACGTCATTATTCGACAAGAATGCATCATATGCAGATTTGCTTGCAGGTAAAACATTGATGCTGTGGGTGTTATCCAGGCTTTTAAAATAATTAAAGTCATTTATACCTTGGGGCCAGAAATACACATTTTCGTACTTCTTGTTAAGGGTATCTATCAAGAACTGGTCCTCCCGCATCAAGTTTTTATCTGCCGTCAATGTGAATACGACGGAATTGGATTTGGCGAGGGGTATTGACTTGCAAAACTCCGGTGTGAACATCCACATCGTCACACAACCTGTGTTGAGCGCTTTCAAACCCAAGCTCTCAATGTATTCCTTTGTCCGTTCGTCCCTCGCACTATGATAATAATCATGATTCAACACTCGTTGATACATCTTGCGAGTGTACCAGTTGGATTTCTCCCCGGCACCAGCTCCGACACCAACGCCTATACAACCCTCAATAGGCTTACAATTGAACCAGTTGATATTCCACTGAGGATAATAGTTCAGTAAATTCTTGCACAGGATATTTGAGCCTCCTATGAATTTCAATTTACAACCTGCATAAGTCTGGATTCTTCCAGATGGACCACTAATCTGATGAATCAGTAACTGATACCAATGAAAAGGACTCACATGAGTAGGCAATGTGTATTCAAAATTGTCCTTCAGAATAAAGTCCAATTCTTTGCGGGTGCATTCCATGATAATGTCATCGCCTTTATTCTGTGAGCCAACCGAAGTATCAAGTAGAAGAATGTTCTTCATTTCATCATGCCATTTATAAAAGTTATGGACTTCTCAAAGGATGCTGTTGTTAGCTTTGCCCTTCTCTTCTTCAACAAATTATAAGCAAACAAACGGATGCTCAGGTTCAACTCGTCACGATTAAGCTTTCGATT
>JAEEGL016857533.1_pt1 | contig 44896 bp, 39 predicted proteins | sample 9134231 | NCBI WGS metagenome assembly JAEEGL01 (sample SAMN16246548, study PRJNA631951) | gut metagenome | biome: gut microbiome; feature: rumen; material: fiber-attached | host: Bos | place: Iran: Karaj | collected 2018-10 | reverse complement strand
TTTCCATACTTATAAATAATAGTATTGGATCAAAATTTGATAATGAGCACAAGTGAGTTTTTATTAATGCGATCCTTGTATCACAAAATATTTTTTAGCTATGATCCATAAATTACGTTTCGTTCATGCGTAGGCCCTGCACTAGGACATATACAGCGTATAAAATGTTCAAACTTACTAAAAAAATACATCTTTGACCCATACCTTTCATAAGTCCAGTGTCCCGTCCGCGTTTGATTCGGTTCTGACTTTTCTGTTTACAGGGAGGAACTCATAGCTCCTGAAATAATGGTGTTTGTATAGGATCCTTACGGACTTCCTTATATTCCAGGCTCCTCCATCAAAGGTATGCTTCGAACCATTCTTCTTGGTTCTAAAATCATAAATGATCCGAACGGGTACGGACACTTCAAGGATGATATCCGCGATGCTCTTGACGACTGTATCAGAAGGGCTAAATACAGACCGGACCGCCGGCTGCTGAAACGTGAGGCTGAAGATGTAGAGGCTAAAGGATTCCGCACACTCAGATGCAACACAAAAAATATAAAAGATGCTGTAAACGATATCATGAAAGGATTTATTGTCGGTGACAGTGAACCTGTCAGCACTGATCAGTTGTCAGTATGTCAGCGAATTGAACTTCACCATGACGGTGCTGAAAAGAAACTGAATGTTACCAGGGAATGCCTTAAACCGGGGACTGAAATCAAATTCACTCTTACAGTGGACAGAGCTGTATGCAGATATACAGATGAATTGATTTTGAAAGCCATAGAAGATTTTAATAATGCCTGCAACAGTTACTTTGTAAAAAAATTTACCGGAGCAGCACCAGTTCCTAATGAATGTGTACTCATAGGCGGTGGTTGCGGATATGCTTCAAAAACTGTAACTTATCCCCTCTTTGCAGATGAAGGGGTTCCTGAAATTATCAACATATTCCGAGGTACAATGCCTGAAAAAATTTTGGTTCTTTACAAAATCAAGTTGGAAATATATTGGATGATTTTTTCAAAATAAGCAGAACTCATCAACAGGGAACAATTATTTCAAGGATCAGAATTAGCCTCGTTGCTGTCATGTGTCATTCACTAACATATTGATACTCAAGTCTTTCTTTCCGTATGGCTACCTGTGTTACATCTTAAATGCAATTTTTACTGACGGGAACACACCGAGTCAAAGTCCGGTCATCCAGTTCTGCGTCGTTCCAACCGGAATTTGTAAAGAACCAAAATTTTCTATCTTCACAAACATGATGAATACGAAGAAAAAAACATGGCTCCGCATATCCTTAAAACATCAAGATATCAGGGAAAACTTTATCAAACCGGTCTATGCAGGATCGCTTCTGCAGACAGGACATAAAAAATAATTTACAATGTAAGGATTAGAATCGTTATATTCGTTCTTTAACAAAATGCATCTAAACCTAAAAATTTATAATGACATACAGTTTCGATGAATCATCGGCTGATGATATACGGATTCATTTGAATCCTTTTATCAAAAAACGGATAGTCAAAATTGTGATATATCTATAATATTATCAAATTTTGTGATTGTTATCACTGTTCTCGCTCGCGCGACTTAACCTGTTGATTTTATTGAACAGAAATTGTATTCTTATACTAGAAAGATGTTACAAAACGCAATTTGACGGTGTTTGCCTGCTCTCGCTCGCAAATAGCTGTCTGAGCCCTTGATACATAAGGCTTTGCAAGGGGGGCTGTAACAATGACCACTTCCCCGTAAGGGGACGGAAACTACATAATAGTAGTGGATAAATGTATTCATTATAAAGGTAACAATGACCACTTCCCCGTAAGGGGACGGAAACCGCGGATGCCTGGTATTTATGGGGACCTCACGGACAGTAACAATGACCACTTCCCCGTAAGGGGACGGAAACTTCATACAAAACTCCTTTTTATTAATGCATTAGAAGTAACAATGACCACTTCCCCGTAAGGGGACGGAAACCTTGTCAAATGCATTGTTCATTTTGGTCTCCTCAAATTAATGGTAACAATGACCACTTCCCCGTAAGGGGACGGAAACCAGCATTCATGGTCATTCCAGCATGCATCAATGTCATCAAAGTAACAATGACCACTTCCCCGTAAGGGGACGGAAACATTGTTTCAAGGGAGAAAAAAAAAGACCCAACTAAAGTGGTAACAATGACCACTTCCCCGTAAGGGGACGGAAACCTGCGTGACTAATGATTTTGCGAATTCAGGTTCTGACATGTAACAATGACCACTTCCCCGTAAGGGGACGGAAACCTATTTTAGCGTAGCTAGGAGGTGAAGAAATATGGGTGTAACAATGACCACTTCCCCGTAAGGGGACGGAAACCGCGGTATCTTGCAAGTTCAATGGTTGATATGTAGTAACAATGACCACTTCCCCGTAAGGAGACGGAAACGCTGCAACCACGAGCGTACCCAAACGTACCCATTTCGTAACAATGACCACTTCCCCGTAAGGGGACGGAAACCGCGGTATCTTGCAAGTTCAATGGTTGATATGTAGTAACAATGACCACTTCCCCGTAAGGGGACGGAAACATCTATTAGGACATCCCATATACCCTCAACCCTCATACTCACCCTGTGACCGCCGTTCCATCCATGCCCGGAATCACGTACTGATCATGTACAGGTGACAAAACCGTTCACAAAGGCAAAATAGAATCTGTGCGGCAGACATGTCTCTGGAATAAAAATGCCGGACCAGTTGAAGAGTATCAAACTGAATTCCGGCATCTTTTCTCGAATTCAGGCGCTTTATTCCCATATGGAAAAAATCCGGCTGTCCGTCCGTGATCACATTTTCTGAATAATCCTTTCAAAGTCTGTGACGAAGTTTCTAGAGGCATGAAGATCCGTATGATATAAATGGATCGTGCGTGTATCCTTTGCAGTAACGGAGTTCAAATGAAAATTGGAATAGTATGTGCCATGAATGAAGAACTGGCACCGATGCTTGATAAAATTGAAAACAAAAAAGTCCTGCCTGTTGGCAATCACATTTTCTACGAAGGAACCCTTAACGGAAAAAATGTTATACTGACCGTAAGCGGAATAGGCAAGGTGCAGGCTGCTCTGACAACGTCAGTCATAATAAACGTGCTCAAAACTGATATTGTAATCAATACAGGATCCGCAGGAGGACTGCGTCCTTCCTCAGAGATAAAAATCGGTGATATTGTTGTCTCGTCTGGAGTTGCCTACCATGACGTGGATCTGACAAACTTCGGATACAAGCCCGGACAGCTCCCGGAACACAGTCTGTACTTCAAGGCGGATGATAAACTTGTTGAAATCGCCATGTCATGTAAAAAACTTGCAAACCACAAGGGACTGATTGTATCAGGGGATCAGTTTGTCTGCACAAATGAGCAGCACAGCCGTATTATTAAAAACTTCCCTGACGCAATGGCGACCGAGATGGAGGGCGCATCAGTGGGTCATGTATGTACGGAATTATCAGTTCCTTTTGTCGTAATCCGCTCAATCTCGGATACGGCGGATCATAAATCTACTGTTGATTTTGATGAATTTCTCACAGTTGCATCAAGAAATTCGTCTCTCATAGCGCTGCACCTGCTGGAAAACCTGTGAACAGCGAACTTATCGGGGTTCTTCTTCAGTTTTTCAGTTCAAGACCCGGAATAGTATGCACGGCAACGCTGCTGGCCATGGCGGTGCCTGTATCAGCAAATATATGCTGTCTGCTGTTTACACGGATGTCAGATCGTGTAAACAGCGGTGATCTGCATCCGTCAACTGCAGGGATGTTCAGCATTTTGGCAAATATGATGATATTTCTTCCGCTGGCCTGTCTTCTGTGGAGTGCAAACAACCTGCTTCCCCATGATCTGATCTACGATTATCTGCTGATGATCTTCTGCATTGAGTATTCATCCATAAGATCTCCCGTCAAAGATATAAGCTTTCAGCTTCGCAGGCAGCAGCTGAAAAGAGCCAGAAAGGCGGCTTCAGAAATTCTGCTGAGAAATACGGAAAAAATGAGCGAAATGGGTATCGCAAAAGCTGTATGCGAATCAACAGTGCTCCGCTTCATGCACGGATATTTTGTCCCGGTTTTATGGTATCTTGCTCTCGGTCCGACGGCCGCCTTCACTGCATCGCTGCTGATCATTCTGGCAAGAGCATTCAGCGTCAAACTGAGAAAAAATGAATATTTCGGGAGGATAAACTCCGTTCTTGCCATGACAGTATCGGCACTGCCGGCAGTGATTATGAGTCTTGTAATGCTGGTGCTGACACTGGATCTGAAATCCTACAGCAGGGCTTTTACCCATATGCACTTTCATCCCAACAGAATGAGCGGCCTTCTCATAGGATTCACAGCCGAGCATTTCAACATTTCACTCGGCGGTCCGAGAATTTACCAGGATGAAAAAATACGATACAATCGCATCGGCGGAAATACTGATCCCGCACCGGTTCATATTGATAAAACCTACAGACTTTCCCGGAATTCAGTTTTACTATTTTCAGCCGGTCTTGCGGTTTATCAGCTGATTCATATGACTTATTGAGGAAACCATGCGAACCTTCAAGCTCATTGCTCTTTCATCTCTGCTCTACACCGCGCTTGCGTCCGCAACAACAGCCGACAGCACATACACTGCCAAAATGAGACTGTCCCAGCCTTCAGCCGCGACTGCAAGCAACATAGCAATGATGAAGGAGGTCAGCGAGACAATCAGACAGATAATCACCAAAAGAGAAGCCAATTTAAATACGGAAAAGGACAACCTCAACAGCATCAAAATAATATCTCTGGCTCCCATCGTGACAGAAAATCTGTTCAGTCTGGGACTGCAGAACAATGTTGTGGGCATAGACAGTATGTCCGACTATTTCAAGCCTGCATCCAAAATAACCAAGGTTGCATCTGTCGACGCCGTCAACTATGAGGAAATAATCAAATTAAAACCGGATCTGATTGTAGCCTGGAATAATTTCTATCCCAATCTGGAAAAGGATTTGAAGCGGTATAGAATTCCGGCTGAGGTGTTCAGATTCAAAACCGAGCGTCTTATTGACTACAGTTCAGCCATACTCGAGCTCGGACGTGTTACACATGCGGAGGATCAGTCAGTTAAATTAAAAGAAAATTTTTTCACCAGGCTCAAACATATCAAAAGCAAATATCAGAATTATCCGCAGCATTCGGTTATATACATCCTTTGGGACGATCCCATTTATACAGTTTCAGAAAACACCTGGATAAATGATATGATTGAAACCTGCAACGGCACAAACCCTGTAAAAAGCATAGATCAGGCCTATCCGGTGATAGATCAGGAATATCTGCTGAGCCTGCAGCCTGAAATCATAATCAATGCAACAGTCAAAAAGGAAAAAATGAATATTCCCGAGTCTCTCCAGTCAAGGGTTCATATTCTCAAAAAAGTGGACGGCACCCACAGAATTTCACCGGTGACGCTGGACAGCAATGAAGAGCTGTGTCAGATTATTCACCTTAACGAAAAAACAGCAGATCCGGAGCAGACCATCCCCGCGACCGAAACAAAATGAAGGTGAACTGCCAAACATGGCAGAAAATAAAGATAACTGACGGATTTTTTGTCAGGCCGCAGGGAACGGAAATTCAGGTGATCACAGCTGCCAGTCTACAGGACTTCTTCCGACAGACGTCAGGTAGTTGTTTGCCATGACAAAATGTCCGCATCCCATAAACCCCCTGTAGGCGGACAGAGGACTCGGATGAGCTGCTTCAAGAACTGCGTTGCGGCTTCGGTCAACCAGAGCTCCCTTTTTTCTTGCAAAGCTTCCCCAGAGCATGTATACAACATTGGAAACATTTGCATTAACTACTCTTATTACCTCGTCTGTGAATGTCTCCCAGCCAAGTGACTGATGTGAATTTGCCGCTCCTCTTACAACGGTAAGAGTGCTGTTAAGAAGAAAAACACCCTGACGAGCCCATTTTTCAAGGTTGCCGCTTGCAGGGATCCTGTAGTCCGGGTATTCAATGGTAAGCTCCTTGAATATATTTCTCAGAGACGGAGGAATAACACAGCCGTCAGGCACGGAGAAAGACAGTCCGTGAGCCTGACCGGGTTCATGATACGGATCCTGACCGATGATAACCACCTTAATATCTGAAAGTTCAGTATATTTGAAGGCATTGAAAATCTGCCCCCTTGGAGGGTAGATTTCCACACCCCTGCTGCGCTCCTTCTCGATTATACCCAGTATATTCTGAAAATAAGGCTTACTCTTTTCCTCTGAAAGAGCTTCTCTCCATGTCACTGATGTCATACCTATCCTTCCTCCTGTATAAGAGAATTCTATCAGAGAGAGTTAAGGTGTACAAAAAGCGAATTTCAAAAAAAAGAAAAAAAGCCGGATAAACACCGGCTTTATAGGATATACAACGAAACCCCAACCCCGCCCTCGCTACGAAAAGTCGATCAATGGTAATAAGGCATGCTCTGTAACAGCTGAACATAACATAATAGACAGCATAGATAAAAATTGTCCCAGGACGGGATTATAAACCGTAGTGCTAATCTGTAAAAAAAACGACGGCACTGCATCACCTGAGGAATTTAAGTTTTTTGATCCACACCTTCCCGTAACTACACAAACACTGTACCAGACAGCTACTCAATCAAATCATGAGTAAAATTCGCCTCCTCCAGAACAAGATCCAGCTTTCTCAATTTCTCTGAAAGAGTATTAATCTCCGCCCGGATAATCTTAGGATCCATGGTCTTGATCATTTTAATCTCAGATCTGGTATACATGAGCCTGTTAGAATTAAGGGAATCCAGAATTTCTCTCAAAGAACCGATTCTAAGCCTCAATACATCTCTTTCAGCCATTAGGGATGTAAGATTCCTGTCTCCGATCTTGATTGCGGCATTTGTCATATTGATTCTGTAAATAAGAATCTCCAGTCTCTTCAGACATGAATCAAGCTCAGCCATAAGATCCGACGGCTCCTCGGACGGCTTGTCGCCCTCCTGAACAGTCGCCACGTTCTTAAGAAGAGATCTGATTTCGGCAATGCGGGCACGCAATGTCTGGCGTTCTGTCAATGCATCAGCAATTCTCATGTAAACCTCAACTATAAACAGTAACTGAATTTATTTTTTCGCCTTAACGTGAACCACCCGTCACCCAAATATGATGCGATCCAGGATACCCGGTGACTCCTGCTCAATAAGAAAACCGATATCCGGATTTCAGCCTGAATGCAGGGCGGCTTCTTTTCCTGCCGGTTTGTCCGGTTTTACCGATGCAGCAGGTGATATTCATATATACAGCACTGCTCTTACGCACTAATGCTGATTCAGAGGAGCTTATACCTCACAGCCGGGGAGTAACAAGGCTTATGTACTCTTTATAAAACAGCTCGCCCCGAATATCAAGAAAAACGTGCCAAAAACGTGTCTAAAATCTCAAATTTTTTAATATATAATCTATAATTCTGCATTATAGTCCTGTTTTAAACCGGTTGTTTCCCCCATAAGCAGCAATGACACAGCTTCAGTCTCCTCCTCCGGCATTTTTGTTTATCACTAAAGCCGGAGCTCCTCAGTTAAAAAAGCCAGAATTCAGAATTAAAACAGTGAACTAAAAATCACGTCTTAAAGCAGGTATATTGCAAAAGCAATTTGACTTTTAACCTGATAACCAGAGTTTAACTCCGGAAGTTTAAAAATATGCGGCGGAGGAAATTATTTTCAGCTGCTGAAGTTCGGCCGTGACATCAAAAATACTCCGGATCAGTTCTTCTCATCAGAGTTGGAAGATAAGGGTGTTTATTACCGCCGGGAAAAACATTCCGGCGGCACGGACCAGGTATTCCTGCACATATGCAGAAATTCTCAAATGAAGCTATAATCTGAGAGGAGCCGTGAAACAAAAGTCGAAATGAGCTGACACAGGAAAAAGCAATGAACTACAAAAAAAGTATGACGATACATTTAAAAGTGTTTCCATTGACAATTATGAAGATTTCAAAAATGAATTTCAAAAGCAGTGGGATAATTTGAAAAGCCGCAGCATTTCAGTAGACCAGAGCTGTCAGACTCATGATTTTTTCGATCTTCGAAGAGATGACATTCTGGGCAGATTTTCAATCCGCTATGACAATATCCTTTATGACTGCCTTATGAATCCGCCGTCTTCAGAAAATGAAAAGAAAAGTCTTTTCGTAATCTTTTCAGGCTCCAGGAACATCAAAGATCCGGTACCTGTTTTCAAGAGATGGTCCTATTATCCTTTCTGCGACGGATATGTCTTAAGTATTGCCGATCCGATGCTGACCATTCACAAAAATTTAAATCTCGGGTGGTACTACGGCTCAAAGGATGTTTCTTTTCTGGAGCAGATCGCATCCATAATTCAGAAAGTTCAGTCACTTCTCGAGATAGAAAACAAAGACACCTATCTGTTCGGTTCCTCCGGAGGCGGCTACGCTTCTGTGCATTTGTCCTGTTACCTTAACGATACTACACATATTGCTCTTAATCCTCAGATTTCAATCAAGGACTACAAACACGTCGGCAGACTGCAGAAAACTGTCGGCATATCTCTTGAAGATAAAGATCCTTTGAGAAGAAACGAAACCATGGATATCATCTGTGAAAATATTTCAACCAACCGTTTCTTCATCATTCAGAACGTGGATGATAAGGAGCACTGCACAAAGCAGCTCTTTCCACTGATGAAAAAGATGAATGTCGACGAGCTCAGTTTCGGACTGAACAGAATTAATAAAAACATGCTGGTGTGGATTTATGATCTGATCGGAGGTCATTCCGCACAGGGAGATCAGCTTACATTTTCATACATCATATACATGGCTGAAAGAATGGCTTCAGAAAATTTTGAAATTTCCGATTTTGATAATTTTGTTTTCAGGAATATATCATGCCTGATGAAGGAAAGAGAGCGCTACAAATATGCCTATAAAAAGAAGGCAAAAGCCGGAAAGGACTGATTTTAAAAACTGTTTAAGACGGTTACTGAACCTTTAAAGCAGATCACTGCCGCTAAACATTCTTCATAAAAATCAGTAAGATCCGTCATGCTTCAGGCTGTGCCGCTGCTCAGCCGGGAAAAAGTCGGACAGTACGAAAATTAAACAGAAACTCCGCGACAGTGCGCGGAGCTCTTAAAAACAAACAGAGAAAAATTAAAGAAAGCTGCTACAGTTTTGAAGTGAATGTTCTTGTTATGACATCCTGCTGCTGCTCTTTGGTAAGAGAATTGAAGCGGACTGCATAACCTGAAACACGGACAGTAAGAGAAGGATACTTCTCCGGATGCTCCATTGCATCTATCAGAGTATCACGCTGAAGAACATTGACATTCAGATGCTGACCGCCCTCCTGTGTGACGACGCGGTGTTCAATAGGCACCTCGCGGCATTCATACTCGCCAAGTTCTGAAATACCAACAACCTGATCCTCTTCGTACTTTTCCCGGGCGCAAATGCAGCGGGCGTTGTCCTCGTCAATTATCCAGATGGAATTTAATAAAGCAGGATCTGCACTGCGGGTAATCTGAATTCCCTTAACCATGTTTCGGCTCCTTAAAAAATGTCAGATGAAAACAAGTGATCCTTTTATGATCACACTATGATGATACATCATCCGCGCAATAATGCAAGCAAAAGATGTATTTTATTTACATCTTTTTTAACACGCTGTTTCTTAAAGGATCTGCAGAATGGGCTGATATCGCCGCGTCATCCGAAAATCCCTGTTGATCACCTGAACAATACGATCAAAAATAAGCATGCCGGCAGTCCCGCGCCATGCTTCATCTCCGGTAAACCGCCGCAGAATAAAAGGAGAACTATGATCAGATATCCAACCGTCATGCTGTACCTTCTGTACATATGCCTGTCTGCACCCGCCGCGGCTGATGATCACGGCATCGACATCAATTCCGTAATTTCAAAGGCGGATCCGAAAACCGCTCTGTTCATGCTGAACGTGTACACCAGCCGGGAGCAGATAATTGAAAACAGAATGAAATTCAGCATCGCCAGAAGTATGCTTCCTGCAACCTATGAAGATCACACTCTCGAATCCATGGATATCAAAGACAGAGTTCTTTACCTGGTATTCTCCACCTCAAGTTCAAAAATCCCGCTAATGTGGAAAAACAATCCGCAGAAGCTGAGAAAAATTTACAGAAACGCCGTATGCCGCGTTTTTTCATCCGGCAGGATCACAAGGATTGATGAAATCCGTTCAACCCTCTACTACAGGAATCAGAAGACACTCTATCTTACAGACGGCAGGGCAAACTGCCGCAGAGATTAAAAACATCCGGAAAATAAAGACTCACCTGCAGACAGGACAAACCGCCGGCACAAAAAAAAAACGGAAAACATCAGACGGTGCAAATATTTTCCGCTCAATAGTTAAAATCATGCCCGGTCAGGATCCGAAAATCTCCGCATTCCGGTGAACATCATGCCGGGGTTTTCGCACGATTTTTCTCAGTACTTGTATGTAAATTCCTTTTTGGTAAGAAAGTACGGCTCCTTCTTCATGTACTTCTGATAAATCGCATCAAAGATAAGTACATTCTGCACGTAGTTTCTGGTTTCATTGAAAGGAATATTTTCAACCCAGACATCTACCGATTTACCGACTCCATCCTTGCTTTTCCATGCCTCGACCCTGTGAGGACCGGCATTGTAGGCCACTGCTGCAAGAACACGGTTATTGTCATAACCGGAAAGAAGATGCTCAAGATAATGCGAGCCGAGAGCAATATTCGTCTCCGGATCGAGAAGCTGAGACACACTTGAATACGGAATATTATATTTCTTCGCCACCATGGATGCAGTTGCCGGCATCAGCTGCATCATACCCCTGGCGCCGACAGGGGAAACCGCACCCGGATTAAGAGCGCTTTCCTGCCTTGAAATAGCATAAAGGAAGGATTCGCTCACCCCTGTTTCCCTGCTCATTTTTTTGTAGTAGTCGCGCATAGGCATCGGAAATCTGAGCTGCAGAAGATTCCATGCTTTTCCATATATGCAGGCCTTCAGAGAATAGTCGTACCATCCGCGGTTGTATGCCAGAACTCCCGCCTTTGCAACATCGTCAGGAGAAAGTCTCCTTATGAAGTGATACCACTCTCTGCCGGCATTAGATATGTCACCCACGGCGAGAAGCTCCTTCACCCTGGCAAACTCCACCCATTTCTCAAGAGCCTTTTTCTCATCAAGAGGCGAAATGGAAACCTTCTGCTCCAGAAACGGCCACGGAACCGAATACTTCTGAGACACCATGAAGCTGTAAAAATTACGCTCGCTGAGAACCTTCAGGTAAAGATCCCTGGCCTCCTTGGCCCTTCCCTGCTTCTCTAGTGCAAAGGCTCTCCAGTAGGTCCATTTACTCTCTTTTGCCTCCTTCGGTGAAAGACGCTTGAGCCAGACATCAAGATCGCGCCAGTTTTCCTGCCAGATTGCAAACTTGACACGGTTCTGGATCAGATCATCAGGATGTCTGAGCTTGACAAGATTGCGATCCAGCCACTGCATATGCTCGGAACGCTTCTGCTGCATGAGATGACGGATGATATAACTGTTGCACTCTTCCTCCTGCTCCGGAGAAAGTCCGAACTCCTTCACAACCTGCGACAGAAGAGAAAGTGCCTTTTCGGCATTTTTTCTGGACACAAGCAGAATCGTACCGACGGCTACATTTTTGTAATCATGAACATTTTTATCAAGTCTCTTCAGCACATCCTCAGGGTGACCGTACAGATAGGCTACGACCTTCGCAGATGACGCGTAGGCGGTTCCGTTAAGTTTTTTTGCAAGAGAGCCTATAACCGCCTCCTGCCTTCTTACCGTAAATTTTTTCAAAAGTTTACTGTAGTCTGTTCTGTAGCTTATGACACCGTCCTTCCAGCTCTGCTGCAACAGAAATGAGCATTCCGACGGCATATCGCCGCCCTTCATATACTCCCTGCGCATAAACTCGGTCGCAGGACCTCTGCTGCCGGATTTATACAGAGCACTGTTCATAATGCAGTTGAGTGAAAGAAGTCTGAACGGTTTTTTCCTGATCTTCGGTATATCCGAATAGCGTCCGTCCTTGTAAAGAGTTCTGACATACTTTGCCTGCAAATCAGAGATAAGTCCCTCATTCTTGCTTGATGCAATATAACGCTGAACCTCGGAAAGTCTGGAACTGGCAGGATTGTAATAAAGATCATAATAATCAAGATAAGGCTTGAGAACATACCCCTTCAGTCCTGCGGCAAGCACTTCAGCCTCGGCCGTCTTTCCTGATTTATAAAGACTGACAGTCTTAAGATAGGTTCTCTGCTGAAGTGTCAGCGCGTCATAATCAATTTTTGCCTCCGCCCGCACTGCTGAAAGCGAAGCAACGGAAACCACGAGAAGTTTCAGTAAAAGTCTAAATTTCATACCGTACTCTGCCTTTTGAAGAGTCAACAAAAGTTATCAGGTAAATTTATCAAAAAAAACAGATTTGTCAAAGCATACATTAATCAGGCGGCAGGCCGGATGCAGTGCGGTACGGTCCGGCGCATCAATATCTCCCTGAAAGTTCTGTTTCACCCCCGGTTTCATGTAAAAATGCATGTTTTTAACGGAAAAACAACAGATAAGACAGGGCAATGTTTTGGGTAGCTTCACAGATCGACTAATAAAATAATACTTAAAAGGCTCTTAAGATATATAATGTAGGCAGAGTTTTTGCGGTTTGGTCCGCTTTTTTTTTTAACTTCGCTAGAGGTGACAATTGGGTAATCTATCAGATCAACAGAAAAGAATAATTTTAATCATTCTGGCAGTTGTGGCAGTGGTAGCTGTGGTAAAAATGCTGTCATCACCGGGAGGTTCAAATGTTGCTGTTTCCTCGGGAACATCTTCATCCTCATCATCCTCCTCAGTTACAAGCAACGCACCTCTTTCCACAGGAGAGGAAAGACATATCTCTAAAAATCCTATTCAGTTCAGAGATCTTGATGCCGGCATCAATCACACATGCGCCATCGATTTCAGCAGAACCGTATACTGCTGGGGCGGTGCCAACAAGGGCTCTCTGGGTGATGACGGAAAAATGAGAAAATGTGAAATCGAAGACGGTGCAAGCGGTATCGGATGCGAATACAAGAATCCGAATCTCCAGACAACCAAATATTCATTCACACCTGTTTCCGTATTCAGGGGCGAGGCTCCCGGTACATCAGAATACCTGAAGGAAGCTTCCCTGATTGCAGTCGGCGATCTGTTCGCCTGTGCAGTTGTAGGCCAGAATAACGCAGTTTACTGCTGGGGTCACGGATCATCCGGACAGCTCGGAAACGGTGAGCGCAAGGATCATGATCGTCCTGTTGCAGTATGCGCCGAAGGTTATACAGCCGACTGTGCGGAGCATCCTCTGTCCGGTGTCAAGGCGATTTCCGCCGGCGGCGAGCATGTATGCGCCATCGTGGGTGATGACAGAAAGGCATACTGCTGGGGCAACGGCAGCAACGGAAGACTCGGCAACGGAAAGACAGACTACAGTCTGGTGCCTGTTGTTGTATGCAGCGAAAAAGCCAAAGACTGCGAAGCTCATCCTCTGACTGATGTGAAAACCATCGTGGCAGGCAACTATCTTACCTGTGCGACAATCAAGGACGAACAGGAAAGAGGCCTGTGCTGGGGTGACGGATCAAGCTATCAGCTCGGCAACAACAACCAGGACAGCAACCAGTCTACACCTACACCTATATGCGCTCACGGTGCATCAGACTGCAGCGAGAATCCTCTTCTGAACGTTCATCAGATTGCCATCGGTCAGTCTCACACCTGTGCAGTAGCCGGCAAAGAACGTACAGCATACTGCTGGGGTCAGGCTCGCTACGGTCAGATTGGAAACAACAACGATATTGAAAACATGAAGACACCGTCGGCAATATGCCGTCCGGGCACTGATGACAGTGAGGAGAACTGGGACTGCACCAACGATCCGTCAAAGATTGTTACATCCGTACAGCAGATTGCGGCAGGTTACGTTCACACATGTGCTGTATTTGATTCCAACCACCAGGCATACTGCTGGGGTGAATCATTCTTCGGCAGACTCGGCGACAACGGCTCTCAGAACCAGAAGGTACCTGTAAAGGTATACAACGGCTATGACAAGGACGGATATGCCATTGAGGACGAAGAGGATCTGTGGCTCGTAGATGTCAAGAAACTGGTTCTCGGATCCAACTACTCATGTGCAATTCTTAACGACGACACTGCAAAATGCTGGGGTAACAATCAGCTTGGACAGCTCGGAAACAAGGAAAGAGTCAATATGCTGATCCCTTCTGTTGTAGGTTTCTAGGCTATGAGTTATGATCCTGCCTATGAAAAAACGCAGGAGCAGTTTTAAAAATACATAAACCGAAAACCCTGAGTTTCTCTCAGGGTTTTTATTTTCCTTCGAATAAAACAGGATGAAAAAGCATGAACAATCTTGAACAGATCGATTCAGAGATTCTCGCTCTGCTCAGAAAAAGAGAACAGCTGGCTGTCGGCAGGGATAAATATCTCAGCAGTGATATCGACAGTCTCATGAGATCCGCACCGGCAAACGGTTTTAATCCGGGTTTTGTTAAAAATCTCTTCGGTCTGATCAACGACGAAACAAGATTCGTATACACACAGAAGCTGATAGCGGAGAACAATCCCCGCTGGAACAGCTATAAATCTGCATCATATCTGGGTCCGGTTGGAACATATTCCTACCAGGCTCTGAAAAAATACTGCGACAGCCGCAGTCTTCATCTTGAGGAGGTATCCTGCAGCAACTTCAGGGATCAGGTGAACAATGTCCGTCAGGGAATTACGGATCTGGCCTGTCTTCCGATCGAGAACACCAGCAGCGGCATGATTAATGATGTTGTGGATCTCTTGAGAGATCATAACGTTTCAGTTATAGGCGAGGTGGTTCTGCATATTGTCCACTCCATTCTTGTGAACAGACCGGAATCTGCCGGCAGGATTAAATTCATCTACTCCCATCCGCAGCCTATAGTCCAGTGCTCCAACTTTCTGACCCAGCACTACCCCGACGTAACATTCAAATACTGCGACTCGACGGCCGATGCCATCAAAAAGGTCAGAGAACTTGACTCGGACGATGCCGCCGCCATCGGAAGCGATATAGGGGGCGGTATTTTCGGTCTGAAGCCGCTGATTTCAAACATAGCAAACCAGACAAGCAATTATACCCGCTTTATTGTAATTGCCAGGGAGCCGGTCAAATTTCCGCGCGAAATGACAACTAAAACATCAATCTCATTCACTACGGATAACAAACCGGGAGCTCTGTCGGACATACTGAATATATTCAAAAAATACAAATACAACATGACAAAACTGACCAGCCGTCCGATTATAGGAAGACCGTGGGAAGAGATGTTTTACGCTGATTTTGTTGCAAATATTGAATCAGCCGATGCACAGCTGGCTCTTGATGAACTGAAGGGAAACTGCAAATCTCTTTACATTATGGGGTGCTATCCCGTGGACAGCGACTGACAAGGAACTGAATTCTGAAGAAATAACGAATCCCCTGCCGCAGATCCGGAGAATATCACCGCCCGAAGCCGCAGGGGATTTTGGATCTAAAAGCTACTGCAGCATGCCAAGAGCCGTATCTGCACGCTGATTGGCCTGTGTCAGAATTGACGCCGAGGCCTGCTGAATTATATTCAGTCTGGCGAGTTCCGCTGTTTCTCTGGCATAGTCTGTATCCCGGATCCTGGATCTTGCATCGCTAAGATTCTCCACCACATTCTCCTGATTGGAAATAGCCGCATCAAGTCTGTTCTGCACCGCACCGAGTTCTCCGCGGTAGGAATCTATATTCCTCAAATAGTTGTCGATGGCATCCATGGCCGCATCACAGTTTTCAGGACTCAGAACATCAAGAGCAGAATAACCCTGACTGAGCCCGTAGCTGTCACTGCCCAGACATACATTTGTGCCTGATATACCGGTACGGAGAAGTTCATCCAGCCGTCTGAAGCTGACATTTATGGATTTCGAGCCGTCGGCTCCGACCTTGAAGGAATGAAATTTATTGGCATCATCTGTATCACCGTTCTCATACATTCCGAATACATACAGATTGCTGCCGTATGTTGTATCAGTGCCTACACGCATAATCTCGTCACTCAGCTGCTGAAATTCGTCATTCAGAGCACGCCGCTCATCAGAGCTGTTGGTTCCATTTCTCGCCTGCACTGCAAGGGTTCTCATACGGTTGAGCATATTGCTCACCTCATCCAGAGATCCTTCCACAACCTGGCACATGGAAATGCAGTCATTGGCATTGCGGTTGCCCTGGGTGATTATCTCAATCTGAGTAGTCATACGGTTGGAAATCTGAAGGCCGGACGCATCATCCTTAGCCTTGTTGACTTTGATTCCGGATGAAAGACGTTCATATACCTCATTCAGACTCTTTGTTGATACACCAAGATTCCGCTGAGAATGAATCGAACTCACATTTGTATTGATATAAAACGACATTTATTCCGCTCCCCTTTAACTGATACTGCAGCAGACTGCAAAAGATCATAATATCTCAGTAATGATATGAAAAATTCATGCCAGTTTAATCAGCACAGAGGCAGATCAGACGGAAAGAATCAGATCCGGTCTCAAAAAACAATCCGGCATACGTGATAGAATGAAGTCATCAGTTATTTAAAGGAAGATCATATGAGAGTATTAAAGATAACCGCAGCAGCTGCGACACTGGCATCACTGCTGTCCGCACCTGTTTTTGCCGATGACAAAACCACATTCAGCAAAACTGTAGACGATACATACGGCAAAGGCACGGTAACAGGTGAAATACAGACAAAGGTTGTTTCTACCAGAGATGATTATCTGACAACCAAAAGAATGAACATAAAGCGTACCGGCGCGAAGGGTGAAGTAATCTGGACAGTACGCGATTTTGTGGAGGAATGCCCTGTTGACACGGAGCTTGATCTGGTTGCTCCGATTGAAATTACAGATCTCAACGACAACGGAGCTGCGGAAATATGGATGGTTTACAAGCTTGCCTGCCGCGGAGATGTAAGTCCGTCCGTCATGAAGATAATCATGTACGAGGGAAAGAAAAAGCATGCCGTGAGAGGCTCAATGCTTATTGATCTTCCGTCAGAGTCCATAATTGAGGGGGGAGATTACAAAATGGACAGCAACATGGAAAAAGCCGATCCGGCAGTCAGAGAGCACGCGGAATTTATCTGGAACAGGTACAAAAAGGAATTCTGATATTTCAGCCGTGAATTTCGCGCCCGGACAAAAAAAACATGATCCGTGATCCAGCTTCGCCGCATCACGGATCAGCCGGCGCACCATAACGGCGAAAACCGGGTAAAATTCACGAAATGTAATCAAACAGACTCGTGCCTGTCATGTAATTAAACGACTTCATGGACATCTGCAGTATGGAGTTGGTCTTGGCAAGCTCTGATGTGGTCTCGTACAGATCCACCTCGGATATTGTAGCTTTGGCCTCCTTTTTGACATCCTCTATTTCCTGATTTGAATTTATCACCGTGTCCAGTGTGTTCTGCCTGGCTCCAATCCTTCCAAGCGTCATATTTACGCTGTTCTGAGTATTGGTGACATGAGTGGAGACTCTGTTGAGAATTACATTGCGATCAAATTCATTCAAACCGGAATCGGTCAGGGCATTGATAGCCTCGGTCAGAGAATTCAGCACATTATCTCTTGCACCGGGAGCAGAGAGCGTGACATCAAAGGATGCCTCACTGTTTGGAACGATGGAAATGCCCCGGTAGTTCATGACCCCGTTTTTACACTGAACAGTAACATTTGCCCCTGTCAGAGGATCCGTAACCGTATAGGAATCCCCGTCGGGAGAATTTCTGGTGAAGGTGAGGGTATGGGCTCCGGCTCCGAGATTATTATCCAGATCCTCCCCGTATTTTGACATGGCGGCATAGTTGTCATATCCCACATGCACATTCGCGTTTCCAGAGGAAGGCTCCCTTGCCTTCTCCACATCGAAAATGAATCCGGAATCTGAAACAGCTATGGCAACTGAGGATGATGCATTAATCTGGCGCTGTCCGCTGTCACCCTGGTAGACATAGGTGCCGCTGATATTCTCAAAAGACTTGTCTCTGCCGAGAGATCCTGAAAAAATATATTCACCCTCTGCAGTCTGGGTATTCATCAGACCAAGAATGTACTCCTGTATTTCAGAAAGCTCGGCGGCAACAGACTTGAATTCATCCGGAGAATAGGAGGCGTTTATACCGGAGGTAATAAGAACCTGGACACGGTCAAGGCGCTCGTTAAGAGATGTGAGAGCTGTTTCCTCAAGGTTTAGCGCATCAACAGCATAACCTGAATTGGTGTTGTACTGCTCATACATTGTTATTTCTTTTTCAAGACGAAGAGTCGCCGCATAGTCGGCAGGGGCGTCGCCGGCGGATCTGAATTTGAGTCCGGTATTGTACTGATCGCTTATCCGATCAAGACGGACATTGTTCTTCTGAAGAAAACTGACGCTCTTACTGTATGTGGTTGATGTTGCAATTCGTGTCATAGTCTAACCCTCCCCCTTATATAGACAGAGCACCGAGCAGAGACTGGAAAGTGTTCTGTGAGGCTGTAATTATCTTGGCCGCGGCAGAATAGTACTGCTGATACTGTACAAGATGAGCAGCTTCTTCATCAAGACTTACTCCGGAAGCTGATTCGTAGCTGGATTTCGACTGCTCAAGTTTGCCTTCAGCCGCCTGCAGACTGATATTCGCATTGCTGGCCACTGCTCCGAATTTACATGTTATGGCGGCATATCTTACAGTAAAGCTTACAAGATCATCATCAGAACTGTAGGCTCCGCCGTTGGTGACTGCAGGTTTGTTCTGCAGTCTGCTCATCTGAATGCCGTTGGAATTGTCGCTCGGTCCCATTCCGCTCTGCGACAGTGCCAGTTTTTTGGCATCTGTAGTCTTAACCCTGATATGTCTGGCCAGATCAACAGCCGGCTTGATTGTCACTCTGGTGTTCGGCTCCGCATAGAAATATGCGGGATCTGTATCAACCACTATACCGTAATCTGCAGGATTGACCGTATTCTCGCTTAAGGTTCCGTCCTCCATAACCTGATAGCACTCCACAATCGCACCTGTATCATCGCTTACAAAGCATAAGTTGCAGTCACTGAGTTTTTCTATACTTGCAGGATCCACCGCATATCTGACGGAGCCCTTGCCGTAGCATGCCGTACACCAGTCATCAGACGGATCCAGAGGATAGGAGTGAGGTATTTCAAACAGCGCCTCTCCCTGCTGACCGTACAAATCAAAACCCTGACTGTTCTGATTGTTGAAATTAACCGTCAGAGAAACCGTAAGCTGCGATATGCTGGAAAGAGCTTCATTTATTTCCCTCCTGCAGTCCAGCAGTCCGCCGATTTTGCCTCCGGTAATTTCATAATTCGAACCGAGTCTGTTGTAGAGAGAGGAACCCTCAAACCTGATAGCAAGCTCCTTTGAACTCTGATCATAGGTGCCCGGCACAACTTCAATATGACCGTAGGTGCACTGATTAAGATCACTTTCAACCAGAACAAGAGACTGACCTGAGGCAAGATTTATACCTACGACATCTGAATTCTGCTCGTTCGGCACTGTTCTGATATCAACAAGATTTGCAAGCTGTGCTATGGCTTCGTCACGCTGATCAATCAGATTGTAGAAGAATGAATCATGCTTCTGTCCGATGGCGGCAATACTGTTGTTGAAATTTGCTATGCTCTTGATAAGTTCATTGGCCTGTTTTGTTGATTCCTCAAGCTTGCGCTCATTATCGGCAAGCACACTCTCGATATCATCGTAAAGAGTGTTGAACCGATCCATGAATCCCTGAATGCTGGACATGAACTCCGTTCTTTCAGATTCGGAAATCGGATTGTTGTTTGCAGATTCAAGAGATGTAAACATCTTGGTGATTGATGATGACAGACCGATGGAATTGTTTGACAGATACTGATCCACTGTATGAATCTGCTCATACACCGCCTCGTTGAAAGCAAGATTTGCGGTATCACGCCACACCTCCTGCTGCTTGAAGGTGTCGTTCAGACGCTGGGTGATAACAGAACCCACGCCGAGAGCCAGAGCATTGTCGGTGGTTACCGAACGCTGTCTGACATAATTATCGGTGGCAATATTTGCAATGTTGTTGGATGTGGTCCTGAGCAGTACCTGCTGGGCAGCCACCGCCGACTTACCTATAGACAACATTTCTGAAATCATAACAACCTACCTTAGCTCCAGTAATCCTTGAAAGCGGGATTTCTGATGATGCTCTTTAATTTTGCGGCATACTTCGGATCAGTGGCATAACCGGCCTTCTGCAGCTCATCAAAGTAGATGTCGGCACTCTGAGCATCCCTGACCTTGCTGTAACGCTTGTTCTCGGTAATAAGCTTCGCATAATCCTCCATGCTGGATTCAATGCTGCTGTATGCTCTGAAGCTGGAGTTCACCATCACCTTGCGTCCGTTGATATATTCATAACTGTTGGCTCTGGTGGTGTTTTCCTTTCTACCTCCGGCCTTGATGCCGTAAAAATTGTTTGCCACCTCGGAACCCTTTTTCATCAGATGCCTGCCCCAGCCGGTTTCAAGAGCGGCCTGGGCTACCATGACAAGAGGATCAAGTCCGAACCTGGCTGCAACCTTTTGGGCAATCGGCATAAGCTTATCCACAAAGGCCTGCTGAACTTCTCCGGATTTACCGTCTCTTCCCTTGATTTCAAACTTCTTCTGAAGTTTAATTTCATCAAGAAGATCGGCTTTGCCGCTGTCCCTTGAGGATGCAGAAGCATATTCCTTGCCAAAATATTCACTCTTCATAGGAAATTTGGGAGCTGCCGTCTCTTTCCTGACACCGTCAAGACTGAAGGATTTAGGATCCTGCTTTAAAGCAAAACTTCTTGTTTCACCCGGCATGTGAAGTTCACCTGATGATTTTGCCGATTCGCCCCTGTCAAGCTGTCTGACGATAAGATCGGAAAGACCTCCCGACTGCATACTCATGCCGCAGCTGGCAAGCTTGGCCGACATCTGTTCGTCAAGCATGGTCTGATAAAGCTCTGAAGTGGAACTGGAAAGAGGATTGTCCTTGTTGAGCTCCCTGGTTGATTCTCTCTGCACCTTAAGCCACATCTGGGTAAACATGGCTTCAAACTGATTGGCTGCCTGCTTCAGTGCATCCTTTCTGGAGGCTGCATCCCCCTTGATACCCTGTCTGCGAAGATGTTCCAAAGAGCTGTAATCATTGATGTAGTCGATATTTTCCATCTTCGCATTCTCCTGTAAAAGTGATTTAAATGATGACCAGCTCCCCCTCTATCGCCCCGGCCTGCTGCAGCGCCTCGAGTACACTCATGAGATCGCCAGGTGCAAGACCTATCTGATTGATGGTGCGAACCAGATCATCCAGTGAATTAGATGATTCAAGTTTAAACATGCGGGTATTCTTTTCCTCAATTTTGATTTCAGAATCCGAAACCGCCGCTGTCTGCCCGTCGGCCATAGGATTAGGCTGGTAGACCTCTATATTCTCCTTGACCGTAACCGTAAGTCCGCCGTGGGTTATAGCAACCGGATGAAGCTTTACATCCTTTCCGATAACAATTGTACCGGTACGTGAATTTACGATTATTTTTGCAGCCTCATCCGCCATATCCACATCCAGATTCTCAACCGCCGACATAAAATTGACTCTGGCGCTTGGATCCCTCGGTGCATAAACTTCAACTGAGGTTGCATCTATTGCTCTTGCAGTATTCTTGCCAAAATTATCATTTATAGCATTTGCAACATTGTCGGCTGTGGAAAAATCAGCGCGGTGCAGATTAAGGATGACAGTGTCGCCGTATTCAAAGGATGATTTGACGGCTCTTTCAACAATGGCGCCGTTTGCTATGCGGCCGACTGTCGGTGTGTTGACTACAACCTTGGATCCGTCTGAACCTTCGGTTCCGAGACCGGATACGACCAGGGAGCCCTGGGCCACGGCATACACCTGACCGTCTGCACCCTTGAGAAACGTCTGGATCAGAGAACCGCCCCTCAGACTTTTCGCCTCGCCGATTGCCGAAACAGTGACGTCAATTGTTTGACCAGGCTTGGCGAACGGAGGAAGTTCGGCATGAACAACCACAGGAGCCACATCCTTCATCTTGGGCTTGATATTGTCGGAAACCTTGATGCCGAAATTATTCAGCATGGTACGAAAGGTCTGCTCCGAAAAGGCGTTGTTCTTCTCACCGGTGCCGTTTAGACCGACAACAAGTCCGTATCCGATAAGCTGGTTTGATCTCACACCCTGAACGGAGGTTATATCCTTGATGCGGGATGCGTCAGCCGGCATCATCGACTGCATTACCATTACAGCCGCCAGAAGAATTGATTTGAATAAACCTTTCATACACTGCTCCTAATTTTCTCATCAGAACGGATTGAACACGGTGTTAAGGAATTTTGCCAGCCATCCGCGCTCCTGGGTGTTGGCAAAATCTCCGGTGCCGCCGTACTGGATCCGGGCATTTGCTATACGCTGGGATGATACCGTATTATCGGAATTGATATCCTCCGGACGAAGAAGACCGGTAATACGGATATATTCATTGCCGTTGTTCAGCATCAGCCATTTTTCTCCGCGGACCCTAAGATTACCGTTAGGCAAAACCTGTACCACACTGACAGAAATATTTCCCTGAAGGCTGTTGCTCTGATTTGCCTCTGAATCGCCCTTGAAGTCGTTTCCGGTGCCGCCTGAAGCCTCGGGAGTGAATTTGCCGAGATGTATATTCTGTCCCATAAGCGTAAGCGGCTGAATATTAAAGGAACTCTTCTTGCCAAGTTCGGTGGTGGCGTTCTTTTTGGCCGATGTTCTCTCCTCAAGATTCACCGTGATAAGATCTCCCACCTTGTGAGCCTTGATATCAGAATAAATGCTGCTGACGCCCGCATTGTCAAAAATCGAGCCCGTAGGAACAACATTCACTGTTCTCTCTGCCGGCGCCGCCGGTGCAAACTCCGGATCATCCGGTTTAGGCGAACCTGCCTCTATGACAGAAGCGCATCCTGAAAGAAGCATTGAGGAAAATATTCCTGCCGCAACCAACCTGTTCATAGTTCCATCCCCTGTATCCCAAAACTGTTAATCTAACCTGTCCTAAAGCTGTATATTAAATCTGCTATGTATTCTGATTCAGACTGGTGAGCATTGCATCCACGGTGGAGAGCACCTTGGAATTCATCTCATAGACGCGCTGCGCCTGTATGAGATTGACCAGTTCCTCTGTAACATTGACATTTGCTGTTTCAAGCATGCCCTGCTTGATTGTTCCCATGCCGTCCTGACCTGCGGTTCCCTGAATCGGAGCGCCGGAGGACTGTGTCTCGGTGAAAAGATTCTCACCCACAGGCTCAAGTCCCATAGGATTGATAAAGCGGCTCACGTTAAACTGTCCGAGGATCTGTGATTCCGCCTGTCCCGCCAGCTGGACTGAAACCTGACCGTCCGTGCTGATGGTGATGCTTACGGCATTGTCCGGGATCTGGATTGCAGGCTGAACAGTATAGCCGCTGCCGGTGGTGACAATGGTTCCCTCCTCATTCAGAGCAAACTGGCCGTTTCTGGTATATGCCGTGGTTCCGTCAGGAAGTTCAACCTCGAAAAAGCCAGCACCGTTAATCATCACATCAAGAGAATTGTCAGTCGTCTGGACATCACCCTGGGTAAAACTCTTCTGGGTGGCAGTAACCTTGGCACCGACACCGACCATAAGACCGGAAGGAAGAGTGGTATCGGCGGATGATCTGCCGCCAGGCTGATTAACATTCTGATACAGCAGATCCTCAAACACCGCCCTGCTCTTCTTATAGCCTACAGTGGAGGCATTGGCCAGGTTGTTGGAAATTACTGAAATATTGGTCTGCTGTGCGTCAAGACCGGTCTTTGCGACCCATAATGCTGGCATCATAATTAAAACTCCTCAGTCTCTTAAGAGAGACGCAGTAAACTGTTGCTGCTCTGATCCATTTCTTCGGCCGTCTTCATAATTTTCATATTGGCCTCGAACTGGCGCTGAATTCTGATAAGCTGCGTCATTTCAGCAGCCACGTTGACATTGGACATTTCCACCGCACCGTTGACAAGCGTAACGGTCGGATCCTCCAGGGCTGCCTCACCGCTGGCGAGTCTGAAAAGGCCGTCCTGACCCTTGTAGAGATCTCTGACTGCAGGCTTTACCAGCTTAATCTGTGCAAACTCCTCGATATTGTTATGCTCCATGCCCTCCGGCACACCCTGAAGAGTACCGTCGGCATTGATTGAAATACTCTGAACCGGCATCTGGACTGTTACCTTGTCCCCGGATATATCCTTTACCGCCAGACCTGATGCTGTTCTCAGGACTCCCTCTGCATCAATGGAAAGACTTCCGGTACGAACATAGGCCTCTTTGCCGTTTCTGTCCTCCACCGCTATAAATCCGTCTCCCTTGATGGCCACATCCAGATCCCTGCCGGTTGTGTTGATGGCGCCTGAACTCATATCATGTCCCGGTCTTTCCGTAAGAGCAAAAACCCTGGACGGATGACCCTCGCCGTATGCCTGCATTGCTCGTGCATGCTCAAAGTCAGCCTTGAAACCTATGGTGGAGGCGTTGGCGATATTGTTGCCGCGGATGGCCAGGCTGTTCATATTCTCCTTGGCTCCGGTCATTGCTATGTATAATGCGTGATCCATATACGGCTCCGTTTAAATATTCGTTATGCTGTATAAATTAAATGCAATTGCAATGCCAGAATGTGCATATTCAGCGAGAAGCAAGAAAAACGGAGGAAAAGGCAAAAGCCGGACAAAAGCAGGAAAGAGAAAATGTCAGAAAAATGACTCGAAAAGATCCGCCAGGGAGGCGGATCGGCATTAGGAACAGAAATCTAAAACATGGCGTTATGAGACATTAAGGATTGTCTGCATAATGGCACTTGCAGCCTCAAGAGCCTTGGAATTGGCCTGATAGTGGCGCTGCGCTGTAATCAAATCTACAAGTGAAGCGGAAAGATCCACATTGGATGATTCAAGTGATGATGACTTGATAAAGCCGCCGATACCGATTCCCGGTCTTGAAGCAACAGCCTCACCTGAATTTATGGACTGCTTCCAGCATGTGTCACCGAGCTTGGCCAGACCCTGACTGTTGGAGAAGGTTGCCATGGCAATCATGCCCACCTTCTTTATTTTGCCGTTGGAGTATGTTGCCTGGACAAGACCGTCATCACTGATGTCAAGACCGGTCAGCTGACCCTTGCTTGATCCGTTTTGAACAAGCTTTGTCACATCAAACGGTGAACTTACCTGGGTAAGCTCCTCAAAGTCAAAGGTTACCTGCTGATAGTCGTTCACGCCCTCAAAAACCTCTGCATATCCCGTTTCACCCTCACCAGGCTCCACCCCTGACTGGTTGTAGCCAAGATACTCAGTGGTAAAGGATATGCCGGTAAGCTTTTCACCTCTGAAATCCACAGGCTCGCCTGAAGCATTGAACAGGATCACACCGCAGGTTACTTTCTTGCCTTCCTGATGACCCTGGGCATCTGTATGACTGTATCCTGAATCCATTATAAGATTGTTGCTGTTAGGATTGGTCTTGGCGAGATCCACAATTTCCATGGTGGAATTGCCGTCATCATCAATTTTTTCAAAGCCGACATAAACCTGCCATGCGGTTACGGTTGATTTCCGTCCGCTTGAATCAGTTATGGCGAGTTTGTCGGCATTTACAAAGTAGTAGGTCGCTGTATGCTGATTGCCGAGAGAATCATATACCGGCACGGATGTGGTATGGGAATATGATTCAGGATCATTAGGATCAAATCTGTAATTTACTGTTGGATCCTCCGTGATAGTGGCTGATGTTCTTTCAGGTTCCACCACGTCGAGCGTTATTTTGCCCTTTTTCTGCAGTGTTTCTGATGAATTCAGAGACATGCTGGATGTAACCTTGGTAGTTTCAGCAGGAGTTCCGCCGTCGGTCGGAATTACCAGATTTCTTGTGGAGGCCAGGGAAAGCGAACTTACCTCGCCATCATCATCAACGCTGTAAATCTGAAGATTGTAGCCGTTGGTGCTTACCACGTTGCCTTCCGCATCAACCTGAAAATTACCGGCTCTGGTATAGATATTCTCTTCAGAACCGTCGGCATGAAGAACAAAGTAGCCTTCACCTGAAATCGCCAGATCAAGAGTATTGTCCGTATTTTCAATAGATCCCTGAGAAAACTGCTGGGTAACCGATGCTGTCTGAACACCGCTGCCGACGATTGTCTTGGCATTGGCAAAAATCGACCTGGTATATACATCGGCAAACTCTGCTCTTGATTTCTTAAAACCGGTGGTTGCAACGTTGGCAATGTTATTGGAGGTAACATCGAGATCCTTTTGTGCGGCATTCAGACCGCTGAGAGAAATATTGAAAGACATAATCTACTCCTGTTCCTTAATTACTGATTGTTGGATATTTCAAGAACATCACTGAAACTGTACTGTCCGAGACCCTCAAGATTAAGAGTTGTGGATTTTGATCCTGTTCCCGTAAGAACACTCTGGACATTGGCGAAAACCTGGGTCGGAACCGCCGTCGAAATTCCGGCGACAAGACCGTTGGCCTTTACCGTATAGAGTCCGGCCGGCACCGCATTGCCGTCACTGTCCGTGCCGTCCCATCTGAAATCTACATTACCTGTATGGGATCCAGGTGCCGATGCTGAATAAACCATGCGTCCCGCCTGATCATATACTGTGATTGCAATGTCGCTTGCACCTGCCGTTCCAGTATTGATCACGCCGGCAAATCCGTTCCCCGCTGAATATCCGGTATCCGTGTCAATCAGCACGCTCTGACCGACAAGTCCGGATGCCATGAGGGCCTGTGACGAGGTTACAACACTGGAAAGACTTGATACAGTCTGATTAAGCGTGGTAACTCCGTTAACCGTGGAAATCTGTGCCATCTGACCGATCATTTCCTTGTTGTCAGCCGGATTTGTCGGATCCTGATATGCAAGTTCAGTAGTAAGCAGGCTCAGAAAATCAGCCTGCGTCAAATCATAGCTGCCGGTATTGCGACCGCCTGTCGCCGACACACTGGTTGCATCAGCTGCTGTTAAACCGATATCACTGTAGATGGACATTTTTGCCTCCTAAACCTCTGTTACTTACCAAGACGCAAAGTTTGTGCCAGTAATGTCTTTGCCGTCTCTGCAATCTGAACATTGGTCTGATAGGACTTGCTGGCACTCATCATGTCAGCCATCTCCTCAACTACATTGATGTTGGGACGGAATATATAGCCGTCTTCGTCTGCCATAGGATGAGTCGGATTGTATTCTCTGACAGCCGGAGCCGTACTTTCCACAATGCCGGCGACCCTTACGCCTGCAGCAGATCCGCTCTGTGAAATATTATTGTGGGCCTCTTTAAGAACTGTTGAAAAAAACGGTTTTCTAGCCTTGTACGCCTGGTTTGATGACGAAGAAATGCTGTCGGCATTTGCCAGATTGCTGGCAACCGTATTAAGCCGGACAGACTGGGCGCTGAGAGCGGAGCCTGCAATATCCATAACAGTAAACAAACTCATCCCTGTTCTCCTCTGATGGCACGGTTAAGAAGCATGATACGCTGATTCAGAAATTCAAGCGAAGCCTGATATCTCATGGCATTGTCAAGAAATTCCATTCTTTCAGTCTGGACATCAACCGTATTTCCGTCGCCGGTGTCAGGCTGCTCGGGAACCCGGTAGAGAATATCGCCGCCGCTTAAAAAGGACGAACCCTTAAGATGCCTGTCATCGGTGCGTGAAAGACTCACACCGCGCGGATCCGTCTTGGAAAGAGCCTGATTAAGTGCGGCGCTGAAATCCATATCCTTGGCCTTGTAGCCCGGAGTATCAGCATTGGCAATATTTGATGCCAGAACCTCCGAACGGGCGTTTCTGACACCCATAGTGTACTGATGCACACCAAAAGCCTGATCAAATGAAATTCCCATAACTGTTCCTCCTGAAATCTACGGTAATAAGAGCAATAAATATGCCAGAATAAAAAAGGAAAAACGCGCGGGAGAATTTTTTTAAGAAATAAAGCTAAAAACAGTATATAAATCAAGAAGTTATAAAGATAACTTTAACAGAGTACGGAGAAAGCGGCAGGATTTTGCCACCCGGTTTACAAGAAAAAAAACGAAGATCCAAAGCTCAGATGTCATTCATATGACGTTTAACATCATCTGACCATGCTCCGGTGTATGAGCATACTCCGGCAGCATATTCTGATGCGTGCTTCAGTGCCGCATCAGGTGCCGCTCCGGCAAGGATCCGGCACAGAAACGCAGCTGAAAAGGCGTCACCGGCACCGACCGCATCTCCTCCCGGAGCCGCCGGCGAGGCAGGATGGACAAGACATTCACCATCCCACCAGACAGCAGATCCGCATTCTCCCGCAGTAAGAAGAACACCCTTGAGATCATACCGCGCCGCCAGCGCCGTCATAACTTTTTCAAGCCGGCTGAAACAGGATTCCAAATCAGCAAATGTATCCGGAATGCCGATACCAGGCTTCTCTCCGAAAAGATCGCAGACAGTCATATACTCGGCAAAATTAAGCTTGAGAACGTCAGATGATTTGATCAGACAGGATACCAGTCCGCTGCTGTAATAGTGCTGTCTGAGGTTAAGATCGCAGAAACGCAGACATGATCCGGAAACTGCGGATACCGCATCCTCAAGAGCCTGTCTGCCGGCCGGGCTTCTTGCAGCCAGAGAGCCGTAGGCAAGAACGTCGGATCCTTTTATCCGCTGCAGTGCTTCGTCTGTAAGATGGAGATCATCCCAGGCACTGTTTTCTCTTATGTCATAGCTTATTTCACCGCCGGCGGCCGTCACCTGCGAAACACCGGTCGGACAGCTGCTGATCCACGGATATACAGAAAGTCCCCTGCCGCGGCAGAAAGCAAGCAGTTCACTGCCTTCCCTGTCCTGCCCCACTGCAGTGACAAGGGCTCCGGATGCACCGTGCATCAGGGAATGAAAGGCGAAATTGGCGGGAGCGCCGCCTGGTGTTCTTCCTTCGGGAGAGACGTCAAAAAGCAGTTCTCCAACTGCCGTAACATTAACCGAACTCAAATCAGATTTAAATGTGGCGTCCTGCATTCCCTGTCCTCCTGCAGTAAAGCATTCACCGCGTAAAACCGGTGAACTATCACCCTGCACATACTCTTTTGCGTCTGTGAACAGCAAGAGTAAGCCTCGAATCACAGATCAGCTCATCCCTGTCGCTGTATATGCGGATGCTCCACACCTGTGTTGATACTCCGAGATGAAGAGGAACCGCTCTTGCTCTTACCGTTCCGCCGAACGCTCCGCGCACGTGGTTGGCATTGATATCAAGTCCGAGACAGCATTTATCCTCGGGGCAGCACATATTTCCGGCTATGGAGCCCACTGTTTCAGCAAGAGCGGCCGAAGCGCCGCCGTGAAGCATTCCGTAGGGCTGGCACGTGCGCTTATCAACAGGCATGACAGCCTCCATATAGTCATCACCGAAAGACGTGAAAACTATCCCCAGTCCGGAAACCATTGTATCCGTGCATATTTCGTTAAGATGCTCAAGCGTGAATTCCCGCTTCCAGATCCCCATCATTCTGCCTCATAGTAGCGGGCAATAATCTGCACAGGATGAAGCGCTGTCCTGCCCTCCATGCGCTTGACCTGACTGCGGCACGAATAGCCTGTAACAAGGCAGTGCTCCACACCGTAGCGCTTGACTGCCGCACCGAAACTCTGATTATAGATACGCTCTGAAGTCTCGCGGTGAACTCTTTCATGTCCGTACATTCCTGCCATACCGCAGCATCCGACTGCCACCGGCTTGAGCTTGAGACCGAAAAAGTCGAAAATACGAACCCAGTCATTATGAGTAGAAGGTTTGAAGGTTTTCTCCTGACAGTGGGCCAGCAGATAGAATGTCTCGTCACAGAGAAATTCATTCAATGCAGTTCTGTGCTCCATTACAGACAGAAGCCATTCCTGAATCATCATCACATTGAAATCACCGCGGCGATCCTTCAGAATCTTCTGATATTCATCTCTGTAGCAGATTACCATTGCCGGATCCAGACCTACCAGAGGAACTCCGATCTTATCAAGTTCATTCAGAAAATCGGCGGTATTCTGAGCTGTTCTGGCAAAGGCTGACAAAAATCCCCGGACATGCTGAACCTTGCCGTTAGGTACAAACGGCACCAGATAAGGTCTGAATCCCAGAGCTTTCATGAGTCTGAGCATATCTGCGACCACCGGAGCGTCATAACAGCTGGTGAACGGATCCTGAATTACAAAAACGCTTCTGACTCTGTCCTCTGCAGACATAATTTTGACAGCATCCAGATTAAAAGCTGGAATCTCGAGATCTTCGGCAAGAGAGGAAAGATTCGGATAACTCAGAGGCGGCAGATCCACCATCCCCATTCCATACTTGGCCGCCGCACGGGAAAGAGGATTGTTTATCAACAGATTGGAAATGTTCGGCAGGAAAGACATTAGCGGAAGCAGTTTCTCCACGTTTGCCACACAGTAATCTCTTACCGGACGCAGGTAGCGGCGATAGTACATGTACATAAAGCGGGATCTGAAATTCGCAATATCCACCTTCACAGGGCACTGGCTCGAGCACGCCTTGCAGGCCAGACATTCACTGAGAGCTTTATTTACCTCGTCAGAGAAGTCATATCTGCCAAGGCGGTTTCGCGCAGTGTTCATAATCCTCTGCATCAGTTCCGAAAAACTGAAGTCACGCTCAAGCGCATCCTCGGCCAGCAGATCCGCACCGGCATTCTCCATCTGTCTGAGCCATTCTCTTGCAAGAGTCGCTCTGCCTTTCGGAGACATGCGGCGATCTCTGAAAAGCTTGTAGGAAGGACACATCGGAGAATTGACATCATAATTGAAGCACGCACCGTTGCCGTTACAGATCATAACCTCCTCATATCCGTGTCTTACATCAGGTCTGATCTGGCGATCAAAGGTTCCTCTCTTTTGAAATGAAACCTCGACAAGCGGTTCGTCAGACTCCAGCGGAGTGCATATCTTTCCCGGATTAATCTTGTTGCAGGGATCAAAAGCTCCCTTTATACGTCTCAGCTCGTCAAAAAGCTTCCCGAAATACTTAGGACCGTACTGCGACCGGAATCCTCTGCCGTGTTCACCCCACATAAGACCGCCGTACTTGGCTGTAAGTTCGACCATTTTTCCTGTAATCTCATGAAGCATCGCCTCCTGCAGCGGATCGCACATATCAAGTGCCGGTCTTACATGAAGAACTCCAGAATCAACATGACCGAACATACCGTAGCTCAGATTTTTCGAATCAAGAAGCTCTCTGAACTCAAGAATATAATCGGCCAGTTTTTCCGGAGGAACACATGTGTCCTCGGTAAAGGCTATAGGTTTGGCATCGCCATCGGCCTTGCCAAGAAGACCGACAGCCTTCTTGCGCATGGCATAAATATTCAGAATGCTCGGCAGATCATAGGTAAACTGATACCCTATCACTCCGGCCTCGTGTGCTGCTATCTGCCGATCAAGTACGGCACAGAGCGCTTCGGTCTTCTTCTTTTCCTCTTCAGGATCATAGCCTGCAAATTCTACTATGTTGATACCCTGCATATCACAGCCGGGAACGTCGGCTATGAGATCCTTGACGGAATACCATACAATATCGGTTCTTGCTAGATTAAGAACCTTTGAATCGACCGTCTCGACGGATAGACATCCTGAGGACAGCATTACCTGAGCATTGCGAAGAGCCGAGTCAAAGCTGTCATACTTGACATTGACAAGAGCCCGGAAGGTAGGGATCTTTGTAAGTGTCAGCCTTGCCTCAACTATAAATCCGAGGGTTCCTTCCCCTCCGCAGATGATGCGTGACAGATCAAGAGTATCGGTATCCGGATCATAAACATGCTTTAAGTCATATCCGGTAAGGAAACGCGTAAGTTTCGGGAACGTACTCTCTATTTCCTGCTGTTTATCCTTAACCACTGCATATACGGTTCTGTAGATATCACCCTCAAGTCCCTCAGCCGCAAGTTTTTCCCTGAGAGCATCCCCGGAGACCGGAGCAAATTCTGCCAGACTTCCGTCGTACAGAACAACAGTAACCGAGGCGACATGCTGGGATGTTTTACCGTAGACCAGAGATCCCTGTCCTGAGGCATCCGTACTTATCATGCCTCCTATGGTGGCACGGTTGGATGTGGAAAGTTCAGGCGCGAAGAAATAGCCGGACGGCTTCAGGTATTCATTAAGCTGATCCTTGACTACTCCGGGCTGTACTCTGACTGATGAACTTTGACGGTCATATTCAATAATCACATTCATATGACGGGATAGATCGACCACCACTCCGCCGTTCAGAGACTGACCGTTGGTTCCTGTTCCGCCTCCGCGGGGAACCAGCTTCACAGCTCTGAACTCATCCCGTGCAGAAATTGAATTAATCAGCTGCACATCACGGTAGGATTTCGGAAAAACAACTCCCTGAGGCAGCCACTGATAAACACTGTTGTCTGTGGCCACGGCAAGACGGCTTGAAAAATCCGTTTCTATATCACCCTGAAAACCTTCATGGGCAAGGGAACTGAAATAGCTCCTGTATAGTTCGTCCGTATTAAACTGATCCGAGAGCTGAGGTATCATACTAGGTCATCCTTAAGAACAATTTTTAACACGCATATTTTACACTGTTCACATCATTTTGTAGATATCCTACGCACTCTGACAGACCAGGTTTTAATGATGAACAGTCTTCAGCGGATCATACATGCTGCAGCAGGTGTCACCGGCAGGAGCAGGAACAAAAAAAATGCATAAAAAAGAAAACCGGGTTTAAATCCGGCTCAAAAGAGGAAAAAGAGGAAAAAAAAGAAAGAGGAAATAAAAATCAATGTAATCCGGTATGCATAAGTTCACTCAGCGTCACGCCCCTGTCACTGCAGAAAGACATGCAATCAGACTCGGAGGAACCTTTGGCATAGCACATCATACCCACAGTAGAAAGCAAAATAGCGGTAACCAGAGCGTATACTGCTATGGCTCCGAAACTACGTCTGCTGCGAATACTGTTTTTCATTCTGACTACTACCCTTTTTCAATATTATGATTCTCTAATTTTTGATCTGAAAAATCATTTATTACGATCACATTTCTGAACAAAAAATAAACAATTCCGGTTTTTCCCATAAGGACAAGTTTTAACGGCGGATACCTTTTCGAAGCAGCACATATGTACTTTCGGTGTCTTTCTGCTGTGACAATTACAGGAAAGACTGTACGGAAAACAGAATCATTACTGCAGGCAACTGCCGGATAAACACCGGCGGCAGCGATGTAATCAAAGTATTCACGGACTTTATCAAGTTTGAAGACGCTGATACGGTGAAGAAACCTCTGTCTCAAATCAATAACAGCTGAGGTTGGAACATCCCTGTGCCGCAATGACATAAATGACTTCCGGACCCTCTGCTTTATACAGGGTATCTTACTTTCAAGCCGCTGCCGTATGTTCCCTGGAATGATGAATACAGTGTGTATATTCCGAATGAAAAAATCAGAAAATGCTTTAAATCCTGAATTCTAATTTCATAACAGGACAGCACTTACCTGCCTTTCTGATTTTCAGATGTTTACTATAAATTTAGGATCTGTTCAGGAAATATGTTGATATGTAAAGATGTCTTGCTTACCGCGGCATAAAAGGATCTCACTTTTCATTTTTCTACAATCAAACTACCTAGAACCGCCCTGCCTTGTTTGTCTGTAATTAAGGAGTTCAATGATGCTTTGGTACCTAGACTGATCAAGACCATCACCGTTTATGATGACCTCTTTACTGTAATGTTCAAATTCCGGATTGAAATACAGGTGTAATTTAATGACAGTCGGAAAACACTCCATCTGGTTTTGCCTGCGAGATTGCTTTATCCGTCTTGTTGATTTTGTTTTATTCCCTTATTATCAATGACGTTCCCTTATTTTACAGTAATATTTAAGGGAAAGTTAAAAGTGTAAAGGAATGCGACAATTTTAATTATTCATTGATCAAAGACCAAAAGCGGGACTCTGAACTCATTTGAATGATTGCAGCTGTACATCATGAGGCCGGAAAACAGGAAATGTATCTGAAACAACGACCTCAGAAACTGGAAAAGTTTTCTTTTCGGGGAGTTGATTTAACAGACAAAACTTCAAATAATAAAAAAGCGGCCGCGATACCCGTTCCGGAACATTCATCCGCTGTTATCCCGGTTTTATCAGAAGCATGCAACAGTTTTAAAACTTTAAAACGAGTTTGATCTGAAGCATGCTCTGTTTCTGACAATACAAAACAGGACCTTCAAATATGGAAAAAATCCTTATAAAAAACGCAACAGTTGTAAATGAAAACCGCATATTTCCATCCGATCTGCTGATCAGCGGAGGCAGAATAGAAAAAATCGCATCTGACATATCCCATGACGGCCGCAGCAGACTCATTAATGCCGAAGGTCTTACACTTCTTCCCGGAATTATTGACGATCAGGTTCATTTCAGAGAGCCGGGAGGAACTGTCAAGGCTACAATAGGATCCGAATCCCGCGCCGCAGTTGCTGGCGGAACCACAAGTTTTATGGATATGCCGAATACCACGCCTCAGACGGTAACCATTGACGAATGGCAGAAAAAACAGCAGATCGGCGCCGCCACATCAATAGCAAACTACGGTTTTTTCCTTGGAGCGACCAATGACAACATTGAGGAGGTCAAGAAGCTCGATCCGAAACAATGTCCCGGACTCAAAATATTCATGGGCTCATCAACAGGCAATATGCTGGTTGACAAAGAGGAGGCTCTGGATGCTCTCTTCAGAGAGTCGCCTGCACTCATTGCCACACACTGCGAACGCACCGACATAATAGCGGAGGCCGAAAAAAAGGCTAAAGAAAAATACAGGGACGACGTTCCCGTATCAATGCATCCTGTAATCAGATCAAGAGAAGCCTGTCTCAAATCAGCTCAAACGGCTGTAAATCTGGCTCTGAGGCACCATGCAGATCTGCATATCTTCCATATGTCCACCAGAGAGGAGGTTGAGATGCTTACAGAAATCAACCGGGGCATCATCAGAGAGCACAGAAAAATTACAGCAGAAGCATGTATGCCGCACCTGATGTTTACGGACAGCGACTACGAGCAGCTTGGAACCAAAATCAAATGCAATCCTGCAGTAAAAACAAAAGATGATCGCAATGCACTCCTGGAGGGAATAAGAAACGGCACGATTGATATCATCGCAACAGACCATGCTCCCCACCTGGCTTCAGAAAAGAACAATACCTATTTCAAGGCTCCGTCCGGCATTCCCATGTGCCAGCACACTCTTACAGGACTTATTGAACTCTTCCACAGAAATGAGCTGAGTCTGGAGCAGATTGTGCAGTGTACCTCGCATAATGTCGCCTCCAGATACCATATTGCATTAAGAGGATTTATCAGAGAGGGCTACTATGCCGATCTGACTCTGGTGGATCTTAACGGAAGCTTTAAGGTATCAAGCGAAAATATTCTGTATAAATGCGGATGGTCACCGTTTGAAAACAGGACCTTCGGATCCAGAGTAGTATTTACTCTGGTCAACGGAGTTCTGGCCTATGCTGAAGGAGTAATCTGCACTGCACAGAAAGGCATGGCTATGGTATACAGCAGATAATCCCGCAGGAGGGAAATGCCGCACCCCGCCAGTTCGGACAATACAAAACTGTATTCAGCGGTTCAAAGCATAAAATCCTGATCAGTCTGAAATGCCCGCTTTTTCCGGCAGTTACTTTCTGACAGATCAGGAAGTTAATTCCCGTACTCTGCAGATATTCGGCAACATTTTGCGCAAGCTTATCCGGAACAAATCATCATGAATATTCACAGCCTGTTTTTGCAAAGAACCATTTTTGTTATTTTTGATATCAATTCACTTTATTAAGGATTGAACTGTGCTATAAAGAACTTGGATACGGAGCAACATCAATGATTAAGAACGGACGCAAACTCTTCAGCAATTCCAAGAGCAAGCAGAAAAAAAATCGCCTTGAAGAACAAAAGACCTTCGAGACAGTTGAAAATAAAAAGAGTGACAGCGGCGAAAATGCGACAGCGGCGGTTGCTGCCGGCGGCACCGGAATCAAAACAGATAATTCAGGCAAAGATTTGAAACCGGAAGCAAAAGATGAAAAGTCCGGTCAGACCTCCCGAACCGTCAGTTCAGCCAAAATCCAGAAAACAGGATCCGCAGCAGATTCACTGCAGTCATCCGGAGGAAAATCAGATCACGGCAAATCAAATCAGAATCGGGGATCAAACTCTGCTCCTGAAAAGAATGGGGATGAACCTCTTACCCTGAAGGAAAAAATCATCGCCATAATTACATTCTCCAATATATCCATAGTTAATGTTGTTCATTTCGGATTTCTTGTACTCCTTGTCATAATATGCTGCATCGCCGGAATAACATTCTCCAGTCTGAGCAATCTGAGCAACGCCTTTGCAGTGGTGTCAGACAAGGCTACCCCGCTTGCAATGACAGCAAAATCCCTGGAAACCGATCTGCTTCTCATCCACAACGATGTTAACCAGATTCTTATGGAAAAAGACTCCGGCAGGATTCCATCTCAAGAGGCGGATCTGAAAAGCAAAAGAGACAACTTTAAAACAGCACTGGAGGAATTCAAGAATACTGCCAAGGATGAACCGCAGCTTCAGGAAATCATATCCAATGTGTCAGACATGACCGACACCTACATCAGCGAAATAAGCAAAATCCCCGTACTTAAAAAGGAGCTTCTTGACAGAACGGCGGAAGTTAACAAGCAAAAGGCATCATTCGCCGGTCTTGTAAGATTCTTCAATAACGAGGAAAATTCATTTTTTTCAAAAATTGACGATGACTTCCTTCTGGACAGCTACCGCTGCATGAAGGCTGCACAGAGCACAATCGAGAGCAACACAACCACGGCGCTTGACACCGCAATTCCGGAAAAAATAAACCGATACATAGAATCCAACCTCAACTATCTTAAGGAATTCAACCTGAATCTGAATGATCTCAAGAGAGAAATCAAAGATCTTGAGAACAATCTTGGTACATACATAGCAAGTTTTGTCTTTGATACCACCAATCAGAAGGGGCTTATTTACAACCATTTGAAGCTTTCGGAAGAAACCCTGGAGATGGAAAAAGCCGCAAATCAGGCCACAGAAAAAATAAGCAAAATCCGCGACTACATAAAAAATATCCAGGAGCTGTCCAACGAAGCCATAAACCAGAGCAACAATACCGCAGATCAGATATTTGATCGCAGCCGGATTACCCTTCTGATTGCTGTAGTTATTTCCATTATTGTTGCATTCTTTATTGCCTTTCTTGTCGGAAGATCAATCCGTGTGCCGCTGAGCCGTATAATCAAGGCGATTTCAGAAATGTCCGAAGGTGTATACACCGGACGTCTCGACTACAGAGCAAACAATGAATTCGGCAGGCTGACCAAACGAATCAAAGGACTGAAGATACAGTTTGCAAATGTGCTGCGTCAGGTTGCAGACGGATCAAACAAGGTAAAAAATGCAGCCGAAGCAAACACAGAATCAGCCACAAATACAGCAAACGGCATCCAGTCTCAGCAGAAAATGACCAATGACGTAGTATCCGCAATCGATGAAATGAGAACTTCCGGATCACAAATGGCAAATTCTGCACAGGAAACAAGAAAAATTGTTCTGCAGGCCGGTGATGCCGTAACAACCGGATCCGAGGTTATAATCAAAAACATCAACACAACCCGTAATCTGGCCGATCGCATAACATCCACCGAAACCGTCATAAATCACGTCAGCGACATGAGTCAGAACATCAGTTCTGTAATCCAGGTTATCAGAGGAGTAGCTGATCAGACCAATCTCCTTGCACTTAACGCGGCAATTGAAGCCGCCAGAGCCGGAGAGCACGGCAGAGGATTTGCTGTTGTTGCAGATGAGGTAAGAACTCTTGCAAGCAAAACAGCCGCATCAACCAATGAAATCAAAAACGTTATTGAAGCCCTTCAGACATCAGTCAACCAGGCGGTTTCATCAATGCACGACTGCCGTGCAGAGATGGACAGTTCCATCCGTCAGACCACTGATGTAAACGAAGCTATTCAACGGATACAGTCCCACCTTAACATCATTACGGAATATTCAGACAAAATAGTAGAGGCGGCAAGCCACCAGTCTGACAGCACCGATGCTGTTGCACAGAATGTTCATGAAATAGCTGTGATATCTGAAAACAATGTTGAGGAAATCAAAAAGGTTAAAGAGGCCTGTCTCGGTCTGAACGAGCTTGCAAAATCCCAGACTGAATGGGTAAACAAATTCACGTTCTAGCAAAGATATACTGTTTTGAATTTCTAAAGGCTTGTTCACTTCAACTTTCTCTTAGTGACAACAGTCACTAAAAAAGTTGAAGTGCATACCTGTTTACATATGCGTTGAGATAATTTTGAATTCAATGATCTGTAATCATCCTGATTAGATCCTGTAATGTTTTGTAAAATTCCTCATAAGGAATAAAACCTTTAAGAGTTTTCTTTGATTCCGGATCTTCACAATCTCTTTTTTCAAAGAATTTTGTCTTTCTGTATATTAAATACATTAAACAGATTTTTTGATAAACAAGACATATGATCAGTTTCCGGATATTACTATCCGTCTGTTTGACATATTCATTAAAAACTCACACTTTTTATAAAATCACCACTTTTCCAGAACAGAGCCATGATCATACCCGATTTTATGCCTTGTATCCCGAGTACTGAAGGTCGGGTTTTACGACACGCACGGCTAAAAAAATCCGCTGCAGAATAATACCGCAGCGGATCATCTATCAATTCATAAAACCAGTAATCAATCAGTGACAGAATTGCAATCAGTCAATCACGTCTCCTCCAAGATTAACAGTCTGCTGCTGATCAAGATCACCGGTATTTAAATTAATGAAACCGTCATTACTCTGACTGACAGCCAGTTTATCAGCATTATCAATTGCCATTCTGGTCTGTGCCTGATTCTGGATATTCATCCGACTGATATTTTCAGCAGTATTCCGTGCATTCGAATTCTGAGCCACATCAGCAATGACATTGAATTTATCAATATACTGCCTCAGATCATTGACGATTGAATCTATTGATTCGGTATCCTCATGCATCTCCATAACATATCTGGTAGAGTCAAACTTGGTCAATCCCCTGCCCAGAAAGGTAACGGAAACGATTTCTGAAGCAAGAAACCACTGGTGAAAACTGGATCTGACAACAGTATTTTCAGAACGGTTTGAATCATAAATACTTGCTCCCACAGATACCTTTGAGGTTGTGTAGGTACCGCTGTTTCTATAGAAAACGAGAAGCGATTTGAATTTCAACTCGCAGAAAAACAGTTCAGCCATACCCCAAAGAAGCCTGCAGAGTATAAACAGAAGAAGAAGTGTAAAGGCATACTGCATGATTACGGTTCCCACACCTACATCAATAGTGCCGCCCCATCTGCGCGCAAACTCACCTGCAATTGAAGACAGGATATTGTAGGTGTATGCCGTTGTTAAACCTGCGGCTATACCCAGTAAATATTTAAGCACCACAAATATGCCGAACTGCTCGCTTTTCTCGAATACAGGCTGAGTCTCCTGAACCGTATATCCGGAATACTCACCCTTTGACTGGGATGAATTCGACTGCAGGGAAGGTTTGAACTGTGCGTAGACGCGGTTTGGAACCTCCATAAATCTTCTTTTCGCCATGGCATTGTTATCAATGGCTATAAACAGATCCCTCGGATGGATTGATTCCTGCCAGTCCACAATTCTTTCAGATACTTCAGTCTTAAGCTGATATTCCCTTGATTTGCACCAGGCCATGATATACAGAGGAACTGTCAGTGCAAGAGGAATCAGTGAAAAATACCAGAACCACATCTGCCACGGAAATGAATTAAAGGATTCCACCGCCGCGGTAAACATTCCGCTTTCCGGTATAGTCACGAAGCTGAAGATCACCACAAACACCGTTGGAACAAGCACCGCATACACAAGATTTAAAATCAGCGACTTGAAACTAAGATTATCTGGAGGTGAAAGTTTGTTGCGATCGACAAAAAACACATTGCGCCAGATAAAGATAAGTTTCGCTCCAAGAATTATTGTGCACAGATTCTTGATAATCTCGGCATTTCCCGCACCTATCAGAGAGGAACTGATCATAAAACAGAGAATACCGTAGCATAAAAGAATTACTGTGGTATTGATAACTGCAGACAGTGCACTCTGGATCAGATTTCTGTATGGCGGAGGAAGAAAAAACAGCTTACGGAACATTGTGTAGTACACACCTTCAACCCAGCATCTCGGCTCAACAAAAGTCTTGTTCTGCCTTGAATTGAGCATTTCAGTAAGATCGGCACTTGTATAACCGAAATGCATCTGATTTTCTGAAGGATTAGCATAGTTATGTGCAAGGGATTTAGGATCATTGCGGCCTACAACAAGAGAGAAGCATTTAAACATGCCTGAAAAGGTATGCAAACCGCCCTTGATAAATATAATCAGACCGAAAATCATAGCAATCCATGCAGCCGGATTATTACCCTTCTGAACAAGTGATGAAACAGACAGAAGAAGCTGCAGTCCAAGATACAAAATAAACAGACCCGAAGCAACCTGGATCAATCCAAGTGCCCTCAGAGGATTGCTGATCCGCTGACTTTTTGAGCCTATGTCATTCTGACTAGCCATTAATAACCTCTTTAAATTTCATATATTTCCCGAGCTGATTATAACCCATGCGGCCAATATAACCAAACAGCAGGAACGGCATGATTTCAGGAAAGACTCGGGAGAACATAAAATCAGCAGCTCTGCACCTGTGAATCAGTTTGAATTCCGGTGAAATATCCGGCAATCGACTCATGCTCCCAGATCGGTTTTACGCCTTCAGGCAGCCACAGATCCTGTCCGAGACATCTGCACGGTATACCAGGCATATGAAAATCAGAACCTACAGAGCAGTAGAAACCGTACTTCTTTGCCAGATCGCGGATAAAAAGCTTTTCATCAATTCTCTGACTCGGACTTCCCCCCTCTATACCGTCTCCATGGCATTCCCCGGAAAAATACTCGACAAGCTTTTTAAGAGCGCTTTTATGCATCTTTTCATAACGGAACGGATGAGCAAGAACAGCAACACCTCCTGCTGAATGAATAGCTTCTACGGCCGTTTCAACAGAACTGAAATCAACCTGAAAAAAGGCTCTTCCACCGGAGCCGAGATACTTTTTAAAGGCTTCGTCGTTGTCCTTTACGAGTTTTCTTGACTGCAGAAAATCGGAAAAATGCTTTCTGGTAACAAAGGTGTTCTGCTCTCTTAGCCTTGCAACCATACCTCCGATATCATCCGGATCAATTGAAAAAATTTTAATGAGTTCATTAGATATCTTGTCGGCCTGACTGTCTCTTATTCTGCTGTGAGCGTCAATAACAGACTTAAGCTTCTCATCGTCACTTCTGCACGACAGTCCTACAACATGGATCTGAAAAGTACAGCTGCCGCACTTCCAGGTTGTTGAAATTTCAATTCCGGGAATAAGTACAAGCGGCAGACTGTTTTCTCGTATATGCTTTACAGCCCTGTCGATGCCGTTCATACTGTCATGATCCGTCAGTGCCAGTACACGCACATCACGCCTTTTATCCAGGGCATAGTCAACAAGCTGCTCCGGAGTAAGCGCTCCGTCAGAGAAAATGGAATGGCAGTGAAAATCAGATCTCACAGGTGGTTCAAGTTTCTTCACTTATGTAATCTCCATCAGAAGTCACAAGCATCATTTTATAACCGGAACCGCAGATAACAGTTATGAAAAATTCAATCCTTAAAGGAGGCAGATCTCAGCAAATTAAGGGCTCACAGATCCACCGCCGGGATGAATTCTACCTGTAAAAAAGCGCGGATAACATCAAACAGTTCCGACCGGTAGCATGACACCTAAGTTCTATCTTCTGACATCGTCAAAATTCAACTCATCAAAAAATGTCAGACTGTTGCCGGCGGTCTTCTTGCTTTCATACATCGCAAAGTCAGCCTCGCGGTATAAACTTTCAAAATCAGATTTTCTGCTCATATCAAAGAATGTTATTCCAACACTAATGTTGATTTTAAAATCTCCCAGTTCTTTAATATTTATCCTGTCAATACTGTTAAACAATCTGCTCATCAATGCCGTGGCTGTTTCTCGATCAGTTACAGAAACAGCATAAACCGCAAACTCGTCACCGCCGAGCCGCATAACCACGTCGTAGTTACGAAACGTTTTACGGATACTTTCTGCAACAGCAACAATCACCTTGTCGCCGACATCATGACCGAAATTGTCATTGACTGATTTAAACTTATCCGCATCAAAAAGAGCATACAATCCAAATTTACCGTCTGAAACCAGAGATCTGATCTTTGCCTCACCGCTACCGCGATTTAATATTCCGGTAAGATGATCCGTTTCAGACAGATAAATTAACTTTTCACGCTCACGCTTTTCATGATCAATATTTTCAATCAGAAGCAAAACATTGTCCCGATCAATCGATTTATGATAATCAGATGAAATGAATCTTGCACGACACCATAAACGGTCATGATTTAAAAATTCCAGAATAAGTTTTTTGCCGCTGAGAAGTCTCTCAGGCAGTGACTTTAAGTTCACAAACTCAGTAAGAACCCCCTTTGATACATCAGCAGTCAGTTTGTTCATTTCAGAAACAATAAAATTCTGAGCATCATCAACATCACTGCCCAGAACTGTCGAGCCGCCGGAAGCGTTTATACTGCACAGACGCATACATTTGTTTTCACTCAGAGAAATTTCATACATATGATCGTAAACTTCTGCCACCATGACCATATTTTCATTAAGCTTCTCGATTTTTCTCTGATTATACACAATGTTGAAAAAGACAACGGTTACTAATGTCAGAGCGAAGAGAATGGTAATTGCGGAAACTATAAAAACTGTACGGAGAGATGAAAAAAATTCATCCGAATCCGCAATACCTACCACATGCCAGCAGCCGCCGATGCTCTGAGAATAAACGACATAGCTTTTCCCGTTATATTTAATAACATCACCGTTAAAATTATTCTTTTCATGAAGCAAACTGACTACATATTCGTAAACATTATCTGCTCTACCATCTGAAATATCGTATATCGTACCTACCTTGTCAATATCGGAATGAACTATAACAAGACCGTCGTCGTTGACTATCATATGTTCATAACCGTCATTCTTGCTTACTCTTTCAGTCTGAGTCTGAAATTTATCAAGGGCTATATCAAACGCCATAACATTCCGGTCATCATTAAGCGTTGTTGCAACTGTCAAAATGAAAGAACCTGTATAGGCATCCAGATACGGATCGACATATACCATCTGCTTTGGAAATGCAACAGTTTTTTTGTACCACGGTCTCTCAAGAGGATTGTAGTCCTCATCCGGAGTCCAGTCGATACCGGTAAGAAATTCTCCGTTAAAATAAGCGTACAGACCGAGAAAGGATTCATCAATATTCTTTGAATAAACAATATTCTGATCTGTCAGAAACTTTCCCACAACTTCAGCGGAAACACCGCCTTCGGTATGATCATCAAGGTAATTGATTTTATAAGCTGAAATTTTAGCTAATTCAATGAGAGGAATAAGAATTGTTTCAAATTTGGATGTTAAAATAAGAGTATTCTTCTGACCGACACCAAGAATTAGTTCCTTCTTACTGGTGTACAGCTTAGAAAAGAAAAATACGGAAACCAAAATCACTAACAGCATTGCCAGAGCAAGGGAAAGAAAAGGTCTCACGCCTAAAGTTCTGAAAATTTCAGTAAATTTATTTGAAAGAGACATTTGTCAGAATCCTCACAAAAACATTTCGATTTTCTTTTTATGCCCCGACAGGTAAAAACAGAAAGCTATTAATATCCAAGGAAGACGTAACTTGTGAAACGAACTAACAGACATCCATCAAAAATGAAAATAGTGTGTTCAAAAGACGATTCCCGTGCACTTTTTAGTAATTTTATATTAGTTTTTGTAATAATTTTTATTTGTACGTCAGAAAGTCTCACAACCTAACTTAAGTATGCAGGCCTCCGACTCTCTGCCTTTTTATTTTGTAAATTTCAGGTATTAACCTGCAAAATCCGCCGCTGACAGACTTCCATGACCGCGCTCACTGTCACGGCGCAACCAGAAAACGAATCAGCAGAGAAACTGTTACAGAAAAGCATTCTGATCAGCAATGCACCGAATCAGACAGCGCAACGAGATCAAACCTGAACTTTCAGCCTAATAAACAGTCTGTAATCATCAGATTACAATTAATCTAGGCTATTTTAGCACAGCGGATAGAAATATTGTCTTTTTTAAACCTGATTTAAGAAAGATATCACATAAAAAACAGGGCCTACGCATGAATATAAAATGACCAATTTTGCTAAATGGTAGCCATATATCTTGGATAAAACTTCCCTAGAGTAATAATTGTTCTGTAAAGATGAACAAAACAGAAAATGTGAGCTAAAGATCAAAATCCAAAATA
>JAEEGL015633539.1_pt1 | contig 44902 bp, 37 predicted proteins | sample 9134231 | NCBI WGS metagenome assembly JAEEGL01 (sample SAMN16246548, study PRJNA631951) | gut metagenome | biome: gut microbiome; feature: rumen; material: fiber-attached | host: Bos | place: Iran: Karaj | collected 2018-10 | reverse complement strand
GCACGCAAACTCATGGAAGAAGTCCGCGCAGGCAACCCGAACGGCTATCACTTCATCGAAGTCATGGCTTGCACAGGCGGCTGCATCGGCGGCGCAGGTCAGCCCTACCATCACGGCAACGGCGAAATCATCGCTAAACGTATGGAAGCTACCTACCGTGAAGACGCTGGCAAACCGATCAGAAAGTCTCACGAGAACCCGGATATCATCGCGATCTACAAAGAGTACTACGGTGAGCCGAACAGCCATCTTGCACACGAACAGCTTCATACTCACTACATTGACAAGAGCGTAAAAATCGAAGAAGTCAAGTAGTTGACTCAAGTTTGATCCACTTTCCAGCCCCGGTCCGCCGGGGCTTTTTTTTTGCTCTGCGCCGCCAATCTTGTCGATATACCGAGATATCGTTATTTCGTAATCTCGACACGGCGCGAATGTTGTTTTTTTCCTGATTTTCTTTAAAATTCCGGTGTTTTTGATTTTGTTGGAGAAAAAGATGAAAAAAATCATCATTTTGATTATTTTTATTGCTGCGGTTTTTATGACTGCAGGTTGCGGCAATTCTTCTTCGGGAGGTAAACTTCCGGAAGGAAACGATGATGACAGTCTGCACGGAGAGAGCGGAAAAGACGAAGATGAAGAAGAAACCGAAGACGAAGATTATATAGTTTATCCTGCGACGAATGAAGCCTTTGTGTGCCGGAATTTCGATTCGTGCTATGACAACGAAGGTGAAATAGTTTGCCCTGAATACGGAGAGAAATTTTACGGTCAGGATGCGCAGTATTCAAAGCGCGGCTTCTGCACTAAAAGACATTTTTCGGTAAAGTCAGATGTGGAAAACGAAAAAGTGACAATTGACAACTATACCGGACTGGAGTGGACTTCTTCATTTCTTCCCGAAAGAACTTGGAAAGAGGCCTCTGATTCCTGCAAAAATCTTGAATACGGCGGTTTCAGCGACTGGCGGCTTCCCACTCTTCCGGAAGCTTTTACTATTGCCGGATTGAACGATGAAGAGGCGGCAGAAAGCGGTTTTGAATATCGGCAGAACAGTTCCGATGATCTTTATTTTTGGACTTTATCATCGGATTATTCCGACTATTCGGGCAATTATTACCCGTATATTATCAAAGACCACAACGATTCAGGAGAGGGGTCCGTATATGATGTTGAAACAACTATTGCACAGCAGGATGAGACACACATCCTGCGTTGTGTCCGAGGCGAAAAGTATGATACTTATTCATTGCTTATAACGAAAAGTATAGCCGGAGACGAGGTTCTGGAAGGATCCAGTTACAAATTGCTGTGGCAGAAAAATCTTGAGACGGAAAAAAACTGGAAAGAAGCTCTTTCCTACTGCGAAAATCTTGAATATGCAGGGTTCAGCGACTGGAGATTGCCGAGCATAAACGAACTTTTCACGATGTATAATTACGAAATCAGAAAATTTGCAGTGGAAATTACCGCTTATCCTTATATTTTCTGGTCTTCTTCGACAAAGATCGGATCCCCTGAAGAGGCTTATATCTTTTCAGCGCTCGGAGGTTACACCGAAACCCGGGAAAAAAATATAGGATACGGGACTTTCTGCGTCAGAGGCGGCGGACTTTGCGAGGGCGGCTTTTTCTGGAACGGCGAAGGATGCGTCGAAGATCCGTGCAGATCAGATCCGTGCAAAGATATTGAAAACGCTTTGGACGAGTGTTTCCCGAAAAGTGCGAAAAGATACCGCTGCGCCTGTGCTGAAGGTTTTTTCTGGGACGGAAAAAAGTGTGCAAGCCCATGCAAAGCCGATTCGTGCGAAGAGGGTGAAATTTGCATCGCGGAAAACCTCAAAACATATTATTGCAAGAAGTGCCGTGAAGGATATCGCTTGGGGTCTGACGGCAAAAAGTGCGAAAAAATCGATGTCTCAAAAAATATCTGCACGGGGCAGAAGCTCTGTTACAAAAAAGAAAATTATAAATCTACAAGTAAAGGAGCAAAAGATTACGAAATGCCGTGCGCCGAAGAAGGGGAAGAACTTTTCGGGCAGGATTCGCAGTATGCAGGCAGAACCTGCACGCCTCTAAAGTTCACTTCGTCAGGCGGAATTATAGCAGAACACGCTACAGGTCTTAAATGGATCTCAACTGAAAAACAGCTGAAGTACGAGGATGCAAAAGCGTACTGCGAAAATCTTGGAGAGGGATGGCGGTTGCCCGAGATATGGGAACTTGTGAACCTTGTCGATACAAACGATTACAGCGGTCCTAAATTCTGGTCTGATTTGGGAATAAGCGCTTACCGCCTGATGTCAGGGACTTTGTACGGAGAAAATGTTCTGGCGGTTTGGATCGGTATGACTAAAGTGTATTCCACCGACTATGAAATGGATTTTATATGCGTGAAAGGAGAAAAACAGGAGCATTCTTCAAAGTTTGAAATATCGGAAAACAACGGAGAGGAAACAGTGAAAGACCACGCAACCGATCTTGTCTGGCAGAAGTCGAACGCTCCGTCACCGCTGAATTGGGCAGATGCTCTTGCCTACTGCGAGAATCTTGAATATGCAGGCTTTGCAGACTGGAGACTGCCTAACAGAAACGAGCTTTTTTCACTCGTAAACTATGAAAAACCGGATATGGCCACCTATTTTCCTGATATGGACAAGTTGAATTCCGTTTTCTGGAGTTCCACAACCAATATTGCAACAACGGACGATTGTTTGAGAAAAGTGCGCGATTACGGGGACGACGACGATTATTATGATGACGAGTATGATGATGATGACGAGTATGATTACTATTATTATGACAACGAAGCGTGGTATGTGAACTTCAAGGAAGGAATTGTTGGTCGGGAAGACAAGGGAGAAAACTACATTAGTGTAAAATGTGTGAGATAACGGTTTTTTAGAGCTTGCAAAAGGTTCTGCAATCACACTGGTTTTGATTTTTGAGGAAAAAATGAAAAAAATCACGGTTTTGGTTTTTCTTGCGGTTTTCTTTTTTTCTGCGTGCGGCGGCGAAAAAAAAGAGTCGGAGAGTGAAACGAACGACAGCGACGGTGATACGGCTGAAAGTGAATCTCCCGATTATGACGAAGATGCTCAGGAAGAAGAGTTGAAATGCACAGGTCTTTCAGTTGACTGGAAAACTTTTAAACAGGTTAATATCATTATTTTTGAAGCTGATGCGAGCCTCGGCGATCCTTCACTTGATGACAAATTGAGAATAACTTTTCACGAAGATAAGGACGGCCGCTTCGGTTTTTTGCCGGGAACTTACGATCTTGGGGTGTACCCGAACACCAACTATTCATCCTGCATCGAATGCGTTCTGCTTTTTCAGGACTATGTCGAATACGCTGATCCTGACGAAAACAGTCCGAAAGGCTACTATAAGAAAACTTTTTTCCAGAAAAGCGGAACTTTGGATATCGACGAAGATCTTTATCAGAATATCGCAGGAACGATATCGGCAAAATTCGTCGAAGTCACTATTGATCCTGATACTGATGTTTCAACTGTTGTGGACGGCGGGGAGTGTTACGAAATCGAAAGCGGTTCTTTTGACAGCGGTCTGTGCCGGCCTGACTGCACGGGAAAAGTCTGCGGCAGCAACGGCTGCAGAGGAACATGCGGAAGCTGCGGAGACCTTGCATGCAGTGCTGATCAGACGCAGTGTGCTCCGTATGAATGCGAGACTATCGACGAAATCGGGAAATTCACAAAGGAGTATCATGAATTTTCAAGTTTTCCGTATTCATATAAAGCAGATGTTGCAGGCGACGCTCTCGGAGACGCTTCTTCAGAAGGTCTTCTGGCAATTAATTTCAGAAAAGACAGTTCTATTTCTGCCGGCAGCCTAAACCTTGTCAGCCATGTCGGTCTGTGTGATCAGTGTATTTACTTGTATGAAGACAGGGGGGCTGAGGGAGGAAAAACGTATTTCCAGCAGAGCGGAGAACTCGTTTTTGAAGAAGTTGATGAGGAAACTTTTGATTCACAAGGTCACGGAAGCGTGCGGCTTGTTGAATATGACATGGAAGACTATGTTCCGTTAAGCGGAGGAAAATGCTACGAAATCCCGAATCTGACATGGGATACTTTCTGCTATCCGGACTGCTCAGGCAAAATCTGCGGCGATGACGGCTGCGGCGGAATCTGCGGGGAGGGTTGCGGAAAAGACGAATACTGCAATGCTGAACAGACAGAGTGTCTGCCTTATGAAAACTGCACGAAAATCACACTTGCCGAAGAATATGAATATTTCGATTACAACTACGACTACGACACGACTTATACACCGAACACGGGAGATCCTGAAATCGAAGATCTGTTCCGCATAGATATCCGTATTCCGATACCGCCGGAAAATTTAGAAACCCAGTATTCGGCATCGGAATTTGATCTTTACGGTTCCGATTACGGTGACAGCGACGTACGTATTCTGGTTTACGAAGACAGAGGGGAGGACGGTGCCAAAACTTATTTCCAGCAGAAAGGTCGGATCGCCTTCAGAACGAAAGAAGACTTGATAAGTCACGACATAGAAGTTACTGCAACGATCGAAGACCTGAGACTTGTCGAAAGCGAAATAGACTCTTTCTATTCGCATGCAGTTCCCGTTGTCGGCGGCTCATGTCTTGAATTGAACGATACGACGATAGGCTACACGATTGAAAACTGACAGATTCATGGAGAAAAAAATGAAAAAAATCGTGATTTTATCTTTAGTTTTTCTTTTTTTGGTTTCCTGCGGCGAAACGAAAAACGCTGCTCCGGCTGCTGAAAAGCCGGTAAAACCTGCGGAAACGGCGAAAACAGAGGACGAGATTGAAGTCAAAGGGCTTGAAAACGAGATTTTGGGCGAAGATTTTGAAAAAGGGAAAAACATCCATGCGTTCGAGATGGTCTCTATCAAAAGCGGCGAAAAGGTGAAATTCGGCGATTTCAAAGGAAAGAGGATCCTTGTCGATTTCTGGGCAAGCTGGTGCGAGCCGTGCATCGCGATGTTCCCCGAGCTCAATAAACTGAAAAAAGAGTATGAAGACGGAAAGCAGACGCTGAAGATCCTTTCGGTGAGCGTCGATCCGATGCCCGGGAAGATCAAAAAGATCATCGCGGACAAAAACGCCCAGTTCGATGTCCTGCAGGCTCCGGAATCGCTTGCTGAATCGGGCGTGATCATGCCTTACATGGTCCTTGCCGACGAAAACGGGAAGGTTATCGAGACGATTTCGGGCAAACACACCTACGAAGAGTTCGAAAAAATCATAAACAGCGGAAAATAACTTGTTTTCCGGTCGTTTTTGTGCGATTTATGCAGGCAGTTTGGCTGTTTTAACAATTTCAGATAGGAGAGTGACATGGTAAAAGTCGGTGACAACATCAAAGCTATTTCCCCTTACAAACCAGGTAAACCTATTTCGGAAGTCGAAAGGGAGCTCGGTCTTACTTCCGCTATCAAACTTGCAAGCAACGAAAACCCGACAGGCATCAGCCCGAAAGTGCGCGAGGCTCTCATCAACGCTGTTTCGGAGCTTAACTACTATCCGGACGGTAACGCGTATTATCTTAAGAACGCGATAGTTGAGTACCACAAAACCAAAGGCGAAGAGATAAAATTCGAAGAGGTTTTTGTAGGAAACGGCTCGAATGAAGTCATCGACATCGCGATCAGGACTCTCATCAAAGGCGACGAGGAAGTCGTTCTTTCAGAGCAGGGTTTTGTCGCTTACGAACTCATTCTCAAGGCTGCCGACATCAAAATGAAACTCGTTCCGCAGACGAAGGAACACGTTGTCGATATCGACGGGCTCATCGCGGCCGTAACGCCGAAAACAAAGATGATCTGCCTCATCAACCCGAACAACCCGACCGGAACATACTACCCGAAGGCTCAGTTCGAAAAACTCCTCAAAACGGTTCCTCAGGAAGTCGTTCTCGTTGTTGACGAGGCTTACTTCGATTTTGCCGATGCTCCCGACTATCCGAACGGTTTTGACTACAGGAACATGCACCCGAACATGATCATCTGCAGAACGCTTTCAAAGGCTTTCGGCCTCAGCGGGATCAGGCTGGGTTACGCAGTTTCGACTCCTGAAATAGTTGACTACATGAACCGCGTCAGAGAGCCTTTCAACACGAACCTGCTCGCTCAGGTCGCAGGGATCGCCGCTTTCAAGGATACGGACTACCTGAAAAACGCGATCAGAGTCAACAAGGAAGGGAAGGAGTATCTCTACAAAGAGTTCGACAGACTTAGTGTTGAATATCTCCCGACACAGGGCAATTTCATGCTCTTCAAAGTCAGCGAAGAGACGACTTCAGGCCGCGACTGCTATGACTATCTTCTTCACAAAGGCGTCATCGTCAGACCCGTTGCGAACTACGGTTTCCCGAACTGGCTCAGACTTTCGATCGGTCTCAAAGAGCAGAACGAGACTTTCATTAAATACTTCGAAGAATATCTTAAAACGATCCGCTGATTTTGCTGAATAACTATCTGACCCCGGTGCTTCCGAAGCCGCCGGCCGATCTTTCAGTATCGGAAATTTCCAAAACTGTCTCAAAAGCCGCCTGAGTGACCGGAGAAACGACAAGCTGCGCGATACGGTCTCCCTTTTTAACTTCAAAAACTTTGTCAGACATATTGGCTAAGATCACTTTGATCTCACCGCGGTAGTCGCTGTCGACTGTGCCGGGCGAATTGAGGACGAAAACGCCGTTTTTTGCGGCAAGTCCGCTGCGGCTTCTGACCTGGATCTCGAAATTTTCCGGAATTTCAGGGAATACACCTGTTGAAATGAGCTTCCAACTATTCGGATCTATTGAACAATTTTCGTTTGAACAGATATCGGCTCCGGCAGCTCCCGCAGTTTTGTATTCCGGGAGAGCCGCCCCGTCAGCCAGTTTGAATTTTATTGAAATTTTATTTGCGATTGTCTCTGCCACCGCGGTCTCCGCCTCTGCGCTCCCCGTTTCTGGAATCGTCTCTCGGTCTCGGCGGTCTCGAAGGTCTTTCTTTTGTCCAGTCTTTGTCAAAGTCGCCCGGTTTCATGCTGAGCTTGAATTTTCCGCCAGCTTCTATTTCGGTGACTATTACTCTGACTTTCTGACCTAAGTGCAGATAATCATTTACGTTTTCAACTCTTTCATCGGAGATCTTGCTGACATGGAGAAGACCGGTAGTGCCTCTCCAGATCTCTACGAATGCGCCGTATTCTTCGATCCTCGTAACTTCGCCTTCATAGACTTTGCCGAGTTCGACATCGTCGGTGAACGATTTTACGAGAGCGAGAGTCGCGCTGAGCACCTGCTGATTCTTTGCTGCGATCGTAACGGTCCCGTCCTGCTCGACTTCGACGTCTGCGCCGGTCTCTTCAACGATCGATTTGATATTTTTGCCGCCTGTTCCGATAAGGTCTTTGATCTTGTCGACATCGATCTTGATCTGGCAGAGTTTCGGAGCGTTCGGGCTGAGTTCAGGTCTCGGTTCAGCTATAGCCTTTTCCATTTCGCCGATGATGTGCATCCTGCCGACTTTCGCCTGAAGCATTGCTCTTTCCATGACTTCTTTCGGAAGTCCTTTGATCTTGATATCCATCTGGATCGCCGTGATGCCGTCTTTCGAACCTGCGACTTTGAAATCCATGTCGCCCAAGTGGTCTTCATCGCCTAAAATATCGGAAAGGATGTAGAAATCGTCTCCGTCCTGGATGAGTCCCATCGCGATGCCCGCAACGTGTTTTTTGACCGGAACACCGGCATCCATAAGTGCAAGCGAGCCTGAGCATACTGTTGCCTGGGATGAGGAACCGTTCGATTCCATGATCTCGGAAACGAGTCTGACAGTGTAGGGGAACTCTTCTTTCGGCGGGATTATTGCGGAAAGTGCTCTTTCAGCCAGATTGCCGTGACCGAGTTCTCTTCTTCCCGGAGATTTGAGTCTTGCGACTTCGCCGACCGAGAAAGGCGGGAAATTGTAGTGGAGCATGAAGCGTTTGCTTGCCCCTTCGGTAACGGTGTCGACTTTCTGTTCGTCTTTGCCGATGCCGAGTGTGAGAACGCCGAGCGACTGGGTCTCGCCGCGTGTGAAAACAGCGGAACCGTGAGTCATCGGAAGAACGCCGAGGTCGATCGTGATCGGTCTGATCGAAGTGAGGTCACGGCCGTCGATCCTTCTGTTTTCGGTGATGATCTGATGTCTCATCGCATATTTGAGGTAGTCTTCGAAGAAGGTCTTTGCGCGGGTGATGACGGTCTGAGGTTCGTCAATATTCATGAAATCCGCGCCTTCTTCGATCTTTTGGGTGACTCTTTCGACAAGTTCAGCCTTCGCTTCGTCAAGAAGTGCGTATCTTTTGAGTTTTTCGGTCGTCGAAAGTGCCTCTTTTACGATCTCTTCACAGGTTTCGTGGACGAATTTTTCAAGATTTTCATCTTTTACTTTTACAACTTCCGCCCTTTTTACCGGGTTGATCTGTTTTGCAAGTTTGTCCTGCATTTCAAGAAGCGGCTGGATCGCCTTGTGACCAAGTTCTATCGCGTGGGTCATATCTTCTTCGCTTACTTCTTTCGATTCGCCTTCTACCATGACGATCGAGTCGTAGTTTCCTGCGACCGTGATGTCGATGTCGTAGTCGTCATCATCGCTGACAGCCGGATTTATCATGAATTCGCCGTTCTTTCTTACGACCCTGCATCCTGCTACCGGACCGTTGAAAGGAATGTCGGAGATCATAAGCGCCGCGGAAGCAGCCGTGATCGACATTACTCTCGGATCACAGTTCGGGTCGAAGCTCAGAAGGTTTACAAGGATCTGTGTTTCGTTGGTGAACCAGTCTGCAAACATCGGTCTGAGCGGTCTGTCTATAAGTCTTGACGTGAGTTTTTCCTGAGTGCTCGGCTGAGATTCTCTCTTCAAAAATCCGCCGGGGAATCTTCCTGCAGCATAGAATTTTTCGGTGTAGTCAACGGTAAGCGGGAAGAAATCGCTGTCAGCTACAGGGTCTCCTTTTGCCGCAACGACTGTCGCAAGGACTACCGTTCCGCCGTAGTTGCACCAGATCGCGCCGTCAGCCTGTTTCGCATATCTGCCTGTCGTGAGTGATAAATCTTTGCCGTTAAAAACAATAGATTCTTTTACTTGATTCATTTTGCCTCTTTAAAAAATAGATTGTGTTTTGAAAACTGGAAACGCGAAAGGAAGCTGTCGATTACTTACGCAAACCAAGTTCTTTAATAAGTGCCGTATATCTGTCAAAACTGTTCCCCTTGATGTAGTTGAGAAGTTTCTGTCTTCTGCCAACCATCTTGAGAAGTCCGAGTCTTGAGTGATTGTCTTTCTGATGCGTCTTAAAATGTTCCGTAAGTTCATTGATTCTAGCCGTAAGAATCGCGACCTGAACCTCAGGCGAACCAGTGTCGCCTTCTTTTGTTGCGAACTGAGCGATAACAGCTGATTTTTTTTCTTTATCAAGCATACCCTAAATCCTCCAATAACAAGGGTCAAAAAAAACGCGGGAATTATACGAAAGAGCGGGCAAAAGTCAAAAAAATTGTTTCCCGAACAATCGTTGTGATAAAATAATTTAATAAAATCAATTGATTGTGTACGTAGTAGTTGTGAGAAAGAAATTCGTAAATTGGATTTTAGAAAAGACCGCAGGCTTGGAAAAGTTCATTCACAGCATCGCTGCAGTCAACATTCTGCTTGCTGCCTTTACAGTTGTACTTTTTGCCTTCATACTCGTACCATGCACTGCCGCCTTCATTTGCACAGACTTTGTAGTTGCAGTCGGGATTGTTGCCGTCTTCACAGTGAGTTGAACCGCTGTCGCTGCCACCGCATGAAACAAGCGCAAATGTGCCGAATGCAAAAAGGGTTACTGCCAAAAACTTCTTCATGATAAACCTCCTAAAGTTAAAAAATCACAAAAACACGATATTTTAGCTGGGAACGGATCGTTGTCAATTTTTGCCGTGGGCTGTCGCCTGCGATGCCTGTTTTTTGTAATAAAGCTGAAATGTTTTCGTGAAATCGGTGAGTTCTTTCTTCAATTCCGTGTTTGCCGCAGCGATGTTTTCGACGGTCTTTTTGGCGTCTTTTCTGTCCGCTGTCATTTTTGCTGACCATGCTTCATACATTTTTTCAAGCGTGGAGACCGAAGTGATCAGATAAAGCAGTTTTCCGTATTCTGTGCCGAAAATTTTGTCGATGAACTCTTCAAAATTCGCCGACATCCTGCGCTTTGACAAAAGCAGGGCAAATTCCTGCGCGATTATTATTCGGATAGATTCTTCATTTGCAATTCCAACAAGTCCGCACGTTTCATCGATGCGTTCCTGCAGAAATTTCAGCAGGTAATCGGCGTTGGCAAATACGTTCGTCGCGACATTTTTGTGCTGCTCTGCCTTTTTGTAAAGTCCGGAGACTGCATCAGAGAGCGCTTTGTTTTTCTGCTTGAGCCCGGTGCACTGCGGCTTTGCGCTGTTTAATAGCGTCAAGGCCTGACTGTAGAGCCGGGTTGCGAAAATATCTTCTTCTTCAGCCGCGAAAAGTGGCGTAAAGGTGAAGACCGCGGCGAAAAAAGCTAAAAAGGAAATAAAATTTTTCATTTGTTTTTAAGTTTTGCCGAAATTTCAAAACGGTAGGCGCGGAACGCCGAGAACTCGTTTACCGGATAGTCGTCATCTATGTATCTATCTAATTTTATTCTGTTTTTCTCAGAATTGTCTTTCGGATCGATCTCGATTATCAAAGCTCCGACAGGACCGTCAGCATACTGTTTCCTGAAAAGTTCAGGAATGAACGATGATCCGATAGAGCCTGAAGTTATGAGGCGGTTGCCGTTTTCAAGCTCGTTTGCGCCGCTTACGATGAGGCTCATCGAATACCACATCGGGTCGTTTTCGAGAATGTATTCCCACATCTGCTGGATCGTTCCGCCGTATCCGTCCTTGTCGGGAGTGATCTTGTATTCTACGACGCGGCTGTAGTGATACATCGAGATCGGCGGGAATCCGAAATTCCTGCTGAGACCGTTGTCGAAGAGCATCAGGTTCCCGTTTTTGAGTATCGTCGGGTTATGGGCGCGGAACGGCCACGAGAAGTCTTCGTGCGGCATCAGTCCTTGTTTTACAGATAAATCGGTGATCTCATTGCCGTTTTTGTCGAGCGGGGTGAGGAAGAATTCCGGAAATGAGAACTCGAATTCAGAGTAGACTTTGTAGGGGATCCCGTTGATCGGAGCCCTTTCGTCAACATATTTCTCTCCGATCACGACTTTGTCGCCCTCTTTCTGCGAGTAGTCGCCGACCCATGTCGTCTGGTTCGCCGGATCGTATTTTGACATGAAGGAATCGCTGAGCCCGTCTTTGTCGGCATCGTCGATAAGACCGAAAAGATGAGGTGCAAGATACCATTTAACATATCCTGAGTGGGTGAGTTTTACGATCCCGGCAGTCTGCGAGCCGACGATTATCGAGTCATCAGACTCGTCGTAGAAAACCGCATTGTGGTGGATTGGATTGTTCGTCTGTCCTGGGATCTCGGTGCTTGTCGGCTGCATATCCATGAAGAGGTCTGCGACATCCGGGAATGTGTCGTTGAGGTTCCACGCACCGCGGAGCTGCGGGTCGGCCGGATCGCCCGGATTTATCTCGATGACTCTGTCTTCGATATAGCCGCTTCCTGCTTTGTCGACACCGAGAAGATAGTTGCCGTCGGGTTTTATGAAAACTTCGTGATGGACATTTTTGTAGCCGAGCGGAGCGACATCTATATCTTCAAGAACGTAGCCCATGAAATCGTATTTCGTGACGTGCGTTTCACCTTCACCGCCGCCGCAGTAAAAGGTGTCTTCTTTGACAACTATCGGGAAACATACAGGAAAAGCAAGGTCGCTGTACCAGCGGACTCTCCCTTTTTCGTCAAGCGCGATGCCGTTCATCTCTGTCCTCGAACGCGGAGTGCGCAGCCAGTTGACCATCGTCCAGCCCGAATCTATCTTGCCAGACATCTCTATTGCCGGGAAATCTTTCGGGAGAGCTTTTGCCGCCATTTCAAAAGTTTTTTCATCTATCGCTTTGCCCGATGCGTCAAGAGCTGCGACCGTAACTTTGTTTTTGTGAGCCGGGAAGAGACCCAGAACGGGGATCTCGACATTTTCAGCTGCCTCTTCCGAAACGGTGTATTCGCGCTTGAAAGGAGTCGATTTTCCGTCGATGTCGGCAACTTCGACCGTAACTTTTGCGACTCCTGCACTCTTCATCGGGACGGCTGCACTGAGCGGAATGTTGCCTGAAGGATTCATTTTCGGCATCGAGAAGACGGACCCTGTGAGGTCGGTGTCGGTCACACCCTCTTCATCTGTTGTCTCATCCTCGTCAGGAGTTTCATTATCGCCGTCAGCTGCAGGCTCAGACTTGCCGCTTCCGCCGCATGAAACAAAGAAAAATATCGTGACCAATGCAATAACGATCAATGACTTTTTCATTTTCGAACCTCATAAAAATCAAAAAACACAGAATTTTAGTCAATTTTTTGGAAAAATCCATTTTGTGTTGCTATTATAGCGCCGTGGATCTTGCCGGGATCCCGTGATATCGTTATCTCGTGATAACGGCGGCGCAGAACGAGGTAACGGCGGCAGGAAAATGGAGGAAAATATGGAAATAAAGGAACTTCAGCAGATTTTAAACGATGTCAAGAACAATGTCGCAAAGCTTGTGAAAGGGCACGACAATGTCCTGACGAAGACTGTCTGCGCCTTTTTCTCAGGCGGTCATCTGCTGCTTGAAGATGTCCCCGGGACGGGAAAGACGACGCTCGCCAAGGCGCTTGCCAAGTCGCTCGGAATGAAGTTCAGCCGCATCCAGTTCACTCCCGATCTGATGCCTTCCGACATTACCGGAGTTTCGATTTTCAATCCGAAAACTTCCGCGTTTGAATTTAAAAAAGGTCCTGTTTTTGCCAACATGATTTTGGCCGACGAGATCAACCGCGCCTCTCCGAGAACGCAGTCGGCTCTTCTCGAGGCGATGGGAGAAGGGCAGGTGAGCACCGATGCGGGGCAGTTCATTCTTGACAAGCCTTTTTTTGTCATCGCGACCCAGAATAATATCGAGTCGAAAGGAACTTACGCCCTTCCAGAATCGCAGATGGACCGTTTCGCGATGAAACTTTCGCTCGGATATGTTTCTTCCGAAGCCGAAATGGAGATCTTAAACGGGCGCGGTTTCGTGACGGCGCTCGAAGAACTTAAGCCTGCGGTCTCTTTTGAAAAGGCGTGCGAAGCGATCCGCGCGGTCGAAGAGATCAATGTAAGTGACGAACTTAAATATTTCATAGTCAAGCTTGTCGATTCAACGAGAAACGCGCCTAACGTGAAGCTCGGGGCAAGCCCGAGGGCTGCGCTTTCACTGATGAAGGCTTCCCAGGCGGCGGCTGCGTTCGACGGACGCGATTTCGTGATCCCCGACGACATTCTTTCAAACGCTGTTCCGACCCTTGCGCACAGGCTGATACTTGACAACTCCGCGTTTGTTTCTGGCACTTCAAAAGAAAAGATCGTTGCGTCTGTTCTGGAAAATATAAAAGTTCCGGTGTGATTTCAAATAGAGTCGCAGCCTTCTTCCTTGCCGGGCACGACGACTTTGATGCTGCGGCTGTCAAGGACGAGTCCTTCTCCTGTGGCCTTTGCCGTTATGATGAAATTATGGGGCTCACAGGTCGTGTTTTCATAAAAATTGTTCTCGAAAGTTATATCGAAAGACGCCGTATCTCCCGCTTTGACGGTTTGTGCCGCAACCGGATAGAACGATTTTACAAAACTTGTTGTGTCGGCGACACTGTATTCGTTATCAACATGCTTGAATTCCGCTTTGACACCGAGTTTGATGTTGTCGGTCAGAGTATTTACTGCTTCGGCTATCTGTGTTGCCCAGTTGTCAGATGTTGCCGAAAGGTTGAAATTTTCGTCTGACAAGGTCAGAGAGTTTGTATTCTCCGAGATATAGCCTAGATCTTTCGGCAGATTTGATGTAGAAAGGGTCGTCAGAGAAAAACCGATGAATTTTGCGTTTATTCCATTCATTTTTTCAGCGGCTTTAGGTTTGGTTTTCTTTTCTCCTTGTTTCCATTCGCCGAAATTTTCATAGCTGAGATCGTTGAACGCGCTGTTTGTCGCCATAATGAAAAGAGGCATCGAGCCTTCTCTGAAGCACGCGCCGCCGATAGTTCCTTCCTGTCCGCTGCAGTCTGCTGCAGGAACATTTATTGATATATAGCTCGTTTCTCCTATGCTGTTTTTATATGCGACTTGTTCATAGTCGGCTTCTCCTGTTGCCGCTTCCCAAAGCGCATGAGTGTGGTATCTTTTCAAACCTGTCGTCTTAGCCGCTATGGCATCGATCTTGTTTTTGAGCAGATTCGGGTCTGTTGTGATCGGCTGAGCCAGATTGTAGACATTTTCTCCGAACAGTCCGAAATTGACGAGACCGAACGCAGAATCAGGGATCTTTGCGCGGATCCCGCTGATGACAGCATTTTTGTTCGCCTTTAAATTGTCATGTGCCGTTGACATCGAAGTGTGTCCGACATCGACAAGCAGCAGGACGTCGATCTTTTTGATCTTTGTGTCGAAAGATATCGTTGCGTCAACAGGGGAGCTGTTGTAGGGAAGGACGACTTCCAGTTCCTCTTCTTCGCCGGTATCGCTTCCGGAATCTGCGTCGTCATCGTTTGACCCGGTGTCGGTGTCGTCGTCTCCGGTATCGCTGTCGGCATCGTCGTCAGTTTGTGAATCACCGGAATCATCGGTTGAATCGGCGTCATCCGGTGTGGTGTCTGTGTCGTTGTCCGGCATTGTTTCAGTATCATCATCAGAGTTCGTTTCATTATCGGTCGTAGTGTTGTCGGGATCTCCGTTTGTCCCGCTGTCATCGCCTGTATCCGCCTCTGTGTCGGAATTTTCGGAATCGTTCTGCTCTCCGTTTTCTGAGTGTCCGGCATCGGGCAGATCGTTGTCGTCATCCTGCGTTCCGTAAACGCCGTCATCATCGTTCGGGAGAAAATCGTCAGGATCGTCCCCGCCGCAGCTCAAAAGAAACAAAAGTGCGAAAACAGGAACGAAAAATCTTAATTTCATTACATATCTCCAATCACATTATTTCAAGTGTAAGGTTTATGTCTTTCGCAACAGCGGAATGCGTCAGTGCGCCTACCGAAATGAAGTCTGCTCCGAGTTTTGAAAGCTCGTTTATTCTTTCAAGGGTGACTCCGCCTGAAATTTCGATCTTTGCACGGTCGCCGATCGTTTCGATCGCTTCAGCCATCATGTCGTAGTCCATGTTGTCGAGCATGATGACGTCGGCTCTTGCCGCAAGAGCTTCCTTTACTTCGTCGAGATTCGTCGTTTCGACTTCGATTTTGAGAAGGTGATGGATCCTGCTTCTGACGTTTTCGACTGCCTGAGTGATAGAGCCTGCAAGGACTATGTGGTTGTCCTTTATCATGACTCCGTCGTCAAGCCCGAAGCGGTGGTTGCTGCCGCCGCCGGTCCTGACCGCGTATTTTTCCAAAGTTCTGAGTCCCGGCGTGGTCTTGCGCGTGTCGGCTATCTTCGTCTCGGAATATTTGTCGATCTGTTTGACATATTCGGCGGTGAGAGATGCGATGCCGCTCAGCCTCTGCAGGAGATTGAGTGCTGTGCGTTCCCCTTTCAGGATCGAAGCTGCGTTTCCCGAAATGTTCATTATCTTTTCGCCCGCGCAGAGTTTTTCGCCGTCTTCGGCAAGAAACTCGATTTCAAGGTCTTCGTCGATGAATTTGAACACGTATGCCGCAAGGTCTGCTCCGCAGAGCACGAGGTCGCTTTTTGCCTTGATGAAAGCGCGTCCGTTTCTCATTTCATTCGTGACGAAGTTCGTCGTAACGTCGCCGCGTCCAAGATCCTCGCTGATTATGCGGGAGACGAATTCTTCAGTTGCATAGTCGGGACATCTCATTTTTCTCTCCTATTTAGAAATATTTTTTGCGTTTCTTACAAGTTCAGCTCTTTCCGATGCGGGTTCGCCGAAGAAATACGAACCCATGACAGCGATATCGGCACCTGCTTTGATGACTTCAGGCAGGGTTTTCGCGTTCACGCCGCCGTCGACCGAAATTTCGTAGTTGAAGCCGTATTTTTCGCGTATCTCGGCAACTTTTCTGATTTTTTCGGAAGCACTTTTTATGTATTCCTGGCCGCCGAAACCGGGATTTACGCTCATCACGAGGAAAAGGTCGCACAAGTCTCCGACATAGGGGAGGAAATCAACTGCTGTGTGCGGATTTACCGAAATTCCGGCTTTAAGACCGAGCTTTTTTATGAACTGCAAAGTGCGGTGAAGATGCTGCTCCGTCTCGGCATGGACCGTTATCATTTCACAGCCCGCATCGGCAAACTGAGGGATGAACTGTGTCGGGTTAGATATCATGAGATGCGCATCAAAAGGAAGTTTCACGAGAGGTCTTATCTGTTTCACGATCATCGGACCGAAAGTGATGTTCGGAACGAAATGACCGTCCATGATGTCGAGATGAACCAAGTCTGCGCCGCTTGTTTCTATCGATCTGATTTCTTCCTCAAGTTTTAAAAAGTCGGCCGAAAGGATCGAAGGAGCGATCTTTATCATTTTATTTTCCTCATTCTGCAGATGAAAAATATGTCTCTGTTATCGTCGGGTTCTTTGACTGTAAAATACGATTTCTCCACGGTAAATTCAGGGTGATGTGCGGAGAAACGCTTGATCTGCTCCAATGTTTCCTCTTTTGTGAAGGTGCAGACGGAGAAGACTAAAATACCGTTTTTTTTCAGATATTTTGCCGCCTGTTCCATGATCTTTCCCGAGATCGAAGCCATTTTCGCCGGGTCGTTGTCATTTTTTATCCACTTTATTTCGGGATGTCTTCTCACTGTTCCGAGTGCGCTGCAAGGTGCGTCAAGGAGGACTCTGTCGAAAGCTTCGTGCCATTCCGGGTTGTCTTTTGTTGCGTCGTGAAGCTTCATTCCGATATTTTTCTTTCCATGCTGGATGACGACGTCGGCAAGCATATTGAGGCGGTTTCCGTTGACATCCACTGCCGTGACGAAGCCTTCAACTCCGGCCAAATACGAAGCAAAAAGGGTCTTTCCGCCGGGAGCCGCGCACATATCGAGGATTTTGTCGCCGGGTCTTATATCCATTTCGAGGACTGAAAGCTGTGAGGATTCATCCTGAATGAAAATGTCGTCGAAGCCTTTCAGCATCGAGAAGTTGACAGCTTTGTTCGTGCAGATCCCGTACGGGCTGAGCTTTGCAGCTTCGGCTGAAGCCCCTTTCGAAACGAGCTTTTCGATTATCTGCTGCCTGGTCTCTTCGCTTCCTTCGATCCTGAGCGTGATCCCGAGCGGTTTGTTCACTATTTTGAGATAGTCCTCGATATCCTGTCCGACTGTTTCTGCCTGAGCTTTTATCCTGTCGAAGAGCCACTGCGGTATCGAATAGTAGGTCTGCAGAAACTCGTCGCGCCTGTCTCCGAAATCGGCTTCCATGTTCTCGCGTGTCGGGCCGGTGCGGAGGATCTCCCGCAGAATGAAGTTGACGAACCCCGCCGTTTTTTCGTTTCCGCAGCGCTTGGCAAGTTCCGCCGCTTCAAAAACGATCGTCGCAGCCTCGCGGTTCGACATGAAAAGTATCTGGTAAAGTGAAACTCTGATGAGCGAAAGAAGCTCCTTGTTCATTCGTTTCAGCGGTTTTTTGAAAACTTTGAGGATCCAGTAGTCGAGATGGCTCAAGTGCCGCACTGTGCCGTAGACAAGCTCAGTTATGAAGCGTCTTTTCGGAAAATCGAAAGCCGAAAGGCTGTTGTTAAGAAGCTCGTTCACGAAGAACGACTGGTCGAGAACATCCTGGATCAGCGAACTCGCAACGAGCCTCGGATCTTTTGTTTTTCTGCTGCTCACGTCTCCTCCTGAGAAAAATCCGCCGCTTTATAGCACACTTGAAGGAAATGGGAAAGAAATCGGGATCAAGAATTCGACCGCCGCTTTCGATATTTCGAGATTTCGGTAATTCGATATATCGACAAAACTCAGCGGCGTCTGAAAAGAACGAAATTTTATTCCTTTTCGTTGATGACAGCTATCGCGTCAAGGTCGAAACCTGCGCTTATTTCTCCTGTCGGATACGGGTCGTAGATCGGGTCTCCGATGGTGTCTGACTGCGATCCGTCGCCGATGACGTCGACGATCTTAACGTGCGTGATCGCTTCAAGATCGACAGAACCGTCTTCAACTTCAGGTTTCCCTTCAAGGTCTGCAAGGTCGAACATATTGCCTTTGCCCTGTTTGAATTTGCCGGCGAATCCCCAGATCAGGCTTGAATCATGCGAACCTGTTCCGCCGATCTTTTCAAGTCCAAGATAGTAGTGGTCAAAAGCGATGAAATGTTCGCCGTCGCTGCTTACTTCAACTGTTCCGATCTCGAGGAAACCGTCGTTGAAACTGTTCTCAAAGACTGCGAAATCCGGACCTTCGCCGTCAGTGATCGGTTTTGCGAAAGTAAGAACTATGCTGCCGCCGTCGCCTAAAACTACAACGTCGTAGGAATCGCCTTTAGCTTTTCCGAGAGCTTTTTCGGGAGTCTGCCACTCTTCAGAAACACCTTCGCCGACGATATAATTTTCGTAACCGGTTGCCCATGCAACGATTTTTGCATCGTCCTTGTCGACAGGTTCTTCAACGACTTCGATAAGTTCGCTCCAAGGATTGTGGTTGCAGCCTTCGCCTTCAAGATCGTCTCTGTCGGCTGTCGTTACGGCAAGAGCTGCCTCTTCAGTTTCTGCGTTGAAAGCGATCTGGCAGTAGTAGATTTTTCCATCTTTTACGACATAGTCGAATCTGCTCCATTTATCAGGGTTCCATGGGTGTGTCGCATCGTTGTGAGCGATTATAAAATTGTCAACACTGTCGTACTGCGTTATGTGGAAAAGCGAATCTCCCCAAGCCGAAGGCTGGAACCATGCGGTGTTGGAGATGATGTGGTCTCCGCCCCAGTTGTCTTTGTATTTTCCGATGATTTCAACTATATCTTTATGCAGCTTTGTCCACGGAGAATCATAATCACCGCATCCTTTAGTCGTCGGATCGGTCTTGTCTGCAGCCGGAGTTGCAAGAGCCGCTTCTTCCGTTTCAGCATTGTAAGCGGTCTGACAGTAGTAGACAGCGCCGTTCTTTACGGTGTAGTCGAACCTGCTCCATTTGTCAGGATCCCATGATTTTTCGGAATCGTTATGCGCGATGATGAAATCCTGTTCGTTGTCGTATTGTGAAATGTGGTAGACCGATGTGCCGTAGGAAGATCTCGATGTCCACTCAGTTTCGGTAATGATGTGGGAAGTGTCAAAATCGTCCATGTATCTTCCGATGATTTCAACAGGTTCTTCAGTCGGCTCTGTCGGTTCAGTGGGTTCAGTCGGTTCAGTCGGTTCGGTGGGCTCGGTAGGCTCGGTAGGTTCAGTGGGTTCAGTCGGTTCGGTCGGTTCGGTCGGCTCGGTCGGCTCTGTCGGTTCAGTCGGCTCGGTGGGTTCAGTCGGCTCATCGACTACATCTTCGTCTGTCACTTCAGAATCCGGCAGTTTTTCACCCGTTTTTTTGTCGCTTCCGCACGATACAGCAAAGATCAATACAGTGATGATAAACAGGAAAGATAAGGTTTTTTTCATTTTCTCCTCCATAAATCGGAAAGTGAATAAATACGGAAAAATTGTGCAAACCTTTTGAATCGCAATTTTTCCCTCCTCGGGGTACTCATTACTGACTTGAGTCTGCGTATCCGGCTTTGCTGAAAGCTACACGGTTGCGGGACAGCATCGGATTCACACCGATTTCCGCAGGAAACAAATCGCGGCGGCAATATAGGCGCTTGGAAGCGTGTTGTCAAATATAAGTTTTGCTTTGTTTAACGGATTGATTTTATTGGATAAATATGACTATTTTTCGATTCCGGTCCTTGCTTCTACTCCTTTCGTGTAGTAGTGTTTGATCTCTTTCATTTCAGTGACAAGGTCGGCAAAATCTATGATCTCCTGCGGCGCGTATCTGCCTGTGATAACGACTTCGACATGCTCCGCGCGGTTTTTGACTGCTTCGATGAGCTCTTCAGCTGAGAAAAGGTGATAGAAAAGGGCGATGTTTGCCTCGTCCATAATGACGACATCGTGTTTTCCTTCTTTCAGGATCCTCCTCATTTCGGCGAGACCTTCTTTCGCGATCATGATGTCGTGTTCTGTCGGAGCCTTGACGATGAAGCAGTCCGCGCCGTATTGTTTTATCTCGATATTTTTAATGAATTCCGGAGTCCTGAGTTCACTGTAGGGCATTCCTTTTACGAACTGCCCGATGAAGACCTTTTTTCCCGCCATCGCCGCTCTCAGAGCGAGTCCGAAAGAAGCCGTCGTTTTCCCTTTGCCGTTGCCGGTATAGACCTGAACATAACCTTTGCAGTCTTCCATTTTCTCCTCCTATGAGTTTTCCTGGATCTCTTTCAGCGATTCCTTGAGGATCGGCATTGCAGAAGCGATCGTTCGTTCGATCTTTTCAATATCGCTGTCGTTTTTTATCGTGAATGATATCTTGAAGCTGTTTCCTTCCGCAAAATCGGGGAAAGCTATCTCACCGCCGGTTGCTGCACAGAACCTGTTTTTGAGTTTCGTGAAATTGGCCTGCTTTCTGCTCCAGAACGGGTATCGAAGGTTGTAAAGCCGCATCATGAGCTCTTCACCCTTCGTCTTTTCCGAAAGCGAGCCGTCGTCGAGTATGGCTGAAATTCCGGCCGATTCAAAAATTTCGCCGAAAGGTCTTCCTTCACGCAGCCCGATCTCGCGGGTGTAGCGGATAAAATTTTTGAACGAGTTCGCGTTGAGGTCCGCCTTTTCAAGGATGGAAAGCGAAAATTCGAGAAGTTCAGGTTCTTTCTGCATCGAAGCGGCGATCTTCGGGTTTATGCCGCGTTTTTCCAAGATCGAAATATCCATGATCACCGTGTGAAATTCCTGACGCCCATGCTCTTCTGCTGATTCTTTATCATTTTGTTCTGAAGTTTGGTCAGCCCCTTCCTGTCAAGCATAAGCTGGTACCACTGCTCGCCGTATTTTTCCATTTTGAACTCTTTGTTGTTCTGGAATGCGAGAAGATGTTCCTTGATCTTCGGGTTGTCCGGCATGATCTTTGCCGCTTTCATCAGTGTGGCGAGAGCCTTGTCGCGGTCGTCGAGCTCTTCTTCATAAATATATGCGATCGCGGAATAGACAAACGGATCCTTTTTATTGAAGCGGATGAGCAGATCGATGTTCTTGTCGATGTTTTCAGTTTTTTTGTTCCTGATGCAGCCGATTATGTACATCAGATATCCCATCATTATGCGCGGATTCGAATTCTTGAGATATTTGTAGGCCTCACCGAATTTTTTCTGCGAGTATAAGATTATTCCGATCTGAGTGTCGATCTGCGCCTGGACCAGAAAAGCGTATCGGCTGTAGCGGTAACCTTCTTTCAAAGCCTCTATCGCGCGGTCGAAATGCTGTTTCTGTATCTCAAAATTCGCAGCCATGAAGACTGACTGCAGTTTTTTAGAGAAAAATCTCTGAAAAAATATGAAAGCTGCAAAAAAAGCGAAGATGCCGAGAAAAATGCCGAGCCCGATATTTACCAAAAAACCGATAATAAGCCCGACAGCGGCGCCGATACCTAAAGAAATAAGTAGACTGTACATAAAAAACTCCTTTAAAAAAACCGCGTCAATCTAACGATATAAGAGTTTATTTCAAGAAAAATCGGACGAATTTTGGGAAAATCTGAAAATTCAGATCAGTCGATTAGTAGCAGTAACCCTGAACACAAGGCATACCGGAGCAGCATTCGCTTACGCCTTCGATGCACTGCTGACCAGCCGGAACACACTGTGCTGCGTTGATGACTGTGCCTGCCGAGCAACCGCTTGTCGAAGTTTTTACTTTGCATACAAGCTCACCGGTCTTGCACTCGTAGCACTGAGGTTTCGATGCACCTGCGTTGATCGTCGGGCAGTTGTCTGTCGATGAAGAGCAGATAGCCGGAAGGCATTTCGAATCTTCAGGAGAGTAAACTTCGCCGTTCTGGCAAAGACCGCATGTAGCAGGATTTGCTTCTTTTGCACATTTAAGACCTGCAAGACCTTTTTCTGCATAGCAGCATCCGGTCGGACAGTTCGAAGCGTCACATGCTTTGCTCGAAGCATAGAGGTTGACGCAGCGTGCAAGCTTCGTGTTGCATTTAAGGCCGGGCAGCATCTGGCAGTCGTCATCAGATTTGCAACCTTTTGCGCATTTTCCGCCGGTAACGCAGATCATGCAAGCGCCGCAATCAGTATCTGTCGTGCAGGAAAGACCTTCTGTTGCCGCACAACCGTCATCTGTCGGTTCTGTCGGTTCCGTCGGTTCTGTCGGCTCTGTGGGTTCTGTGGGTTCTGTCGGTTCTGTCGGTTCTACTGTGTCAGTGTCGGTGTCTGTGTCCGTAGCTTCAGTGTCAGGATGGGTAATAGGTTCCGGATCATCTCCGCATGCAACAAACATAAAAAGAGCTGCAAGCAACAAAAAAAGCATTTTTTTCATCTCAAACCTCCAAAATAAAACTATCAATAAATGCCAAATAAACTCAAACGCGCAAAAGATCATAGTCCGAAAAAGTTTTTTTTCAACAAAAAAGTGCAAGAAAAAAATATTATTCTCCGGAGCGGCTCCAAAACTTGAATTTTTCTCTGATTTAAAGATGATAGCGCGTTATTGTTTTTGTTTGATTTGAACAAGGGGAAATTATGAAAAAAGCAATTTTTGTCATTTTCTTGGATCTTTTGTTTGCTGCCGCTCTTTCGGCGGATGCTATGTCTGTAAATGTTTCTGCGGAACCGGAAGGAACGAACTGTGCGGCCGGCGGTGTGAAGATCGATATCCTTGACGGAGATACGGTCGTCGACACGCAGTATGTCTGCAACGGAGCAAACGGAAGCTCTCCCGCAGTCTCTGTCTCGGAGGAGGCGTCCGGCGGAATGTGCGGAACTGCCGGCGGGATCAAAGTCACAGTCGGAACGGAAACCCGCTATGTCTGCAACGGCGAGCCCGGCAAAGACGCTCTCTCGAGGACTTCGGCTGAAGATGCGGGCGCTAACTGCGAAAACGGCGGCGTCAAGATCGAAGTCGGTATCGACAGCAACGGCAACGGCACTCTCGAAGACGGAGAAGTCAACGGCGCGCACACTGTCTACTCCTGCAACGGCGCAGACGGAGAAGCCGGGCATGACGCTCTTGCAAAAGTATCCGACGAACCGAAAGGGAACAATTGCAAAAACGGCGACGGGATCAAAATAGAAATGGGCATCGACGAAAACGACAACGGAACGCTTGATGCCGGCGAAGTCGCAAGCACTCAATATGTCTGCAACGGCAAAAACGGCGCGAGCCAGGGCGCTCAAGGGCCGAAAGGTGACCAGGGTGAACCCGGTACGAACGGAAATGACGGCAAAGACGGCGAGCCGGGAGAAAAAGGCGAGCAGGGGCCGAAAGGCGACCAGGGCGAACAGGGCGAGACCGGAGCAACAGGCGAAAGCGGCAGCAACGGAGCTACGACTCTTGTGGCTGTCTCCGAAGAACCTAAGGGCGAAAACTGCGCTTCGGGCGGCAAAAAGATCGAGACCGGACTCGATGTCAACGGTGACGGTGCGCTTGGCGAAGATGAAGTCGATCCTGAAAATATTTATTATGTATGCAACGGAATGGATGCCGAAGAAGCAGGGCTCACATCATCGTCGACAGGCTGCTCGATGACCGAAGCGGACGATGATCACGGATGGATCGCTGCTGCGTTTGCGATGATAGCGGTGCTTGCGGCGGCAGTGATAAAGTTTGCCCGTAGGTAGGAGGCGGCTATGAAAAAAATTTCCATGCTGTTTTTATTGCTCGTTTCAGCGGAGCTCGCCGCAGTTCAGGCGGTCGAGACGAATTCGCTCCCTTCAGGCAATATCAACTGTCCCGCGGGCGGTATCGAGATCGTGATAGGTGACGATACAGGTTCCGACGGACTTGACGAAAGCGAGATCACCTCAAGAGCTTTCCTCTGCAACGGCGAAAGCGGTTGCGACATGATCTCCTCGACGGTCCAGTCATACTCTTTGGATCCCGCGAAGTGTCCCAACCATTACGGAGTGGTCGTGACGAGCGGCGTAGACTGCGATTCCGACGGCACTATCGATACCGGAAAAAGTACGGAGACCGTGCTTTGCTACGGGACGAAAGGGCCTGACGGCAACGGCGCTGCGGCTGAAGCCGGAAATTCGGCTGACGGAGCTGACGGAGCTGACGGCAGAGCATCGGAGATCGTTGTTTCCGAAGAACCGAAAGGCGAAAACTGCGCCGAGGGAGGTTCAAAGGTCGAGAGTCGTTTCGATGCCGACGGCAGCGGGACCTTCGAAGAAACGGAAATAACGGTGAAATATATCTGCAACGGTTCGGCCGGTCCGCAGGGCTCCAAGGGCGAACAGGGAAAACAGGGCATCGCCGGGACTGACGGAGTCGACGGAGCTGACGGTGCGCAGGGCGAGCGCGGCGACAAAGGCGAGCAGGGAGAACCCGGAGTCGCCGGAGAAAAAGGTGCGGCCGGATCAGACGGTTTTGATTCTCTTGTCAGCATCGTTGACGAAGCGGCAGGCAGCAACTGCAGAAACGGCGGCAAAAAATTCATGAGCGGTCTCGACAAGGACAGGAACGGCGTCCTTGACGAAGGCGAAGTCAAAAGCACTTCATATCTCTGCAACGGCGATGATGCTGTCGAAGCAAGCGAAGCCGCGGCAAATTCTGGTTGTTCTCTTACGATCCTCTGATACCAGGATAAAAAAAATGCCCCCGAAGGGGCAGGATCAAAATCATAACAGGGTTGTTCAAAGGAGACCTTTAGACAAGAAGCCTCGTCGGCATCTGAAAAAAACGTAGTGTTGGTGTGATTTTATTTTTTTCTCTCAAATGTGTTGACCAGAGACGAACAACCGTGTCGCTTGAAAATGATCGTATACATATAGGAAAAAGCAAAAATCGTGCCACAAATTTATGGGTGAAAAACTGCTGTTTTTTGTGTAAAAGATGAAAAGTTTGCTCTCTCTGATGCAAGTAAAATCAATGAGTGTAAACAAAAATTATCAGAATGTAAGCTGTACTTTACTTGAGTAAACTTTTGTTATCTTTGTGTAAATTTGGGTTTACTTGTAGAGAACAAGGTAGCTTGAAAGGTAGATCTCGGCGCGGTAGCCGCTTTCGTCCGTGACGACCGGTTCGTAGACCTCGCCGTCGAGATATGCCGCGTAAGAAAAGGTGTTCTCGCCGCTGACGAGGGCTTCCGTGACATCGATTTCTATCAGGCTGACATCTTTTCCGGGGCACCATCCGGCGCGTCCGTAAGGCCATGAGCCGTACTGGTTTGGAACGACGCCGTTTTTGACTTCTTCAAAGCAACCGTCAGATGTTCCGGCGTTGTCGAAGTTGATCTCAAAGTCTTTTCCGTTTACGCTGAATACCGATTCAAACTGGCAGAATTCAGCGCAGTTGGCCTCTTCCGAACTCTGTCCGTGACCTGTGATGTAGGCGTAGACCACTGCTTTTTTGATGTCCGCGGCTTCAACGGTCAGCGGCTCGAAGTGCGAGTTGTAGTTCTCGTCAAACTGCTCCCGCTGGTTGAAAAGCGGAACGAGAGTGCTGTGCTGAAGATCGCTGTCCTTTATGAAGATAAAGTTCAGTGTGTTGACATAGCTGTCACCGTCAACTGTAAACTTGAATTTATACTTGCCGTCTTTCTCGAAGAGCGGTTTCAGCGGCGTTATGTCTGTGAGCCATTCTCCGCTTCTGCCGTAAGTCGTGATCCAGCGGCCGATCTCGGTCTCGCATTTTTCACCTGTTCCGTCGCAGAGGAAAAGCCTTTCCAAACGGTCCCATTCGCATTTTTTCGGGTCGCTGCAATTCTGTGTGAGCATGAGGTAAAGCCCGCCGTTTTCGGCCAATCCTTTGAAATCGACATCGAAGAAAAGATCCCTTGTCCATCCTTCTTCAGCGAAAGGGACGTTCTCCAGACCTTTTAAGACTATAGAGTTTTCGGAGTTTTCTTTAATAAAATCGGATATTTCCTTTTCGTGATCATAATATTCCGCCTCTTTGTAGAGGTTGTCGAATTCGGGCGGCAGAGAGCTTGAATTCCAGCTTGAAAACGAGCCTCCTTTCCTGATCCTGCGGAAACGGTCTATCCCGAAGAAAAATTCCGATCTGTTCGCTTCAAGCCACTGGTTTATCCAGGAATCGGACTCAGATACAGGCTTGCTCATGATGTGGATCTTTTTGAGAATATCCGCGTTTCCGGTCATATCGTAAGCCTCTTCCACCGAATCTTTTATGATCTGCGCCTTTTCTGCCGCGACATCGCTTTTGTCTGTGTCGACGATGAAGAAATAGCGGACATTTTCAGGTGATCTGTCGAAAAGATTGTAGAGATGTGTGGTCCAGATCTTTTTGCTTGTCGAGTTCGTGCCGCGGTAAAACACAAAAAGATAGTTCTCGGCTTTTGAATAGTTTTCCGCGAAATTCCAGTCGCCTGAGTCAAGAGGCAGAGTGAAGTCGCACGCATAGCTGTCGAAAGAAATGCCGCATTCGGCTGAGAGATCTTCAAAATCGGGATTCGACGGTCTTTCATCAGGAACATCGGCACTCTCTTCATCCGGAGTGCTGTCTTCGTCGGATGAGTCGGTGTCGGAATAACTGTCCTGATCACCGTTCTCTCCGTTTTCGGTATTTTTGCTTTCTGAACAGGAGATCATGATGAACAGAAATGCAAAAATAAGGAGACATGATTCTTTGAACTTCATTTTTTACCTCTTGATTTCGTTATGTGATCTGTTGAGAGAAAAATTCAAGTTAGAAGACCGTTACTGAACATCCGGAAGAGTTTCTGGACTTCGGAGCGACCGATTCTTTCATGCAGTATATCGAGCAGCCGTCGCCGTCTATTCTGTTGCCGTCGTCGCACTCTTCGCCGTCGTCAAGGAAGCCGTTTCCGCAGTTTTCTTTGCTGCTTCCGCCTCCGTTTCCGCCTCCGTTTCCGCCTTCGTTGCTTCCTGATCCGTCATCGTAACATGTAGATTTATCCCATGACATGCAGTTGGAAGCGCATTTCGCGGTCCCACCTTTCGGAGCGCCGGCAAGCTGGCTGCACGGCATGGTGTCGCCGTCGCAGATCTCGCCGTTGTCAATATTGTGGTTGCCGCAGAGGTTTCCGCTGCCGCCTTCGCATGTGCTTGTGTCGTAGCCTGTGCAGGAGTTGTTGCAGTTCGCGTATCCGCCGGTGAAGCTGCTGTCTATGAGTTTGCAGAGTTTATATCCGCCGTCGCATTTTTCTCCGTCCTCGGTCACGTCGTTTCCGCAGTTCGCCGAGACTTCAGTCCCTTTGGGAAGGATCTTGTCGGAAATGCATGCGTAGCCCGAGCGGACAGTGTTGTAACTGCATTTTGCTATGCATTTGCCCTGATAACATTCGACTTTTCCGGTTCCGTTGTAGCAGTCTGCGTTTTTGGTACATTCAGCCGAGCAGTAGCCGCCGGTCCAACCTTCGTCCGTGATGCATTTCGGGTTTGCAGCTGTATTGACACATTCCGATGCTGACGAACACGCATCTCCGGCTCTTCCTTTTCCTTTGTCAGGGCAGCCGTTGTCAACTGTTCCGTCGCAGTCATCATCTTTGTCGTATGCGGTCCCGAAGCATCCGTCGATGTCTGATGTGGCTATGCAGGAGCCGCATGTTCCGGTCTTTGCGCCTACAACCATTGCATTTGCATCGACTATACCGAATCCGTAGCACGGAGAATGCTCTCTCGAGCCGTCAGCGATCCATTCGTCGGACTGATTTGTCCATCCGCCGTAAGAGCACTGGTTGGATGGCTTTGCAGCCGAAACTTTGATGCAGTTCATTGCGCCTGATATCGTAAGGTCCTGATTAGCCGCAAGCATGAGGGCTACCGCTCCTGCTGCAACAGGGGTCGCAGCGCTTGTTCCGTTCATTCCGCTCGTATAGTCTCCGGTACCGTTGTCAAGACTTCCGAGACAGTTGTATGACGAGCATGCGTAGCCGTACTGGTTTCCCTGAATATCGGTCGTATTGTTGCCCGCACCTGCTGAAATATCGATCTCTGTTCCGTAGTTGGAGTATGATTCGATCGAATTTGATTGTCCCAGTGCACTGACGGTCAGGAAGTCGTTGTCTTTAAGGAAGCTGTTGAGTTTCGTGTCGCACGCCGAGTTGCCTGCAGCCCAGAGGAAGATCGTTCCTTTGCCGCCTCTGCCGTTTGTCCTTCCGTAGTCGACAGCCTGAGAACTGTTGTTGTCGGCAGGAACGCTTGTGCAGTTGCCGTTCCGGTCAACATCCTGGGCTCCCCAGCTGTTGCTGACGACCCACGCACCGTTGTCAACTGCATATTTCAGTGCTTCGTATGTCGCGTTTGCTCCGGCATATTCTCTCCAGCTGTCGGAGATAAGTCTTATCGGGATGATCGGGCATCCCCAGCAGGAAGCCGATACGCCCATGCCGTTGTTGGTTTTGGCAGCTGCAAGTCCTGCACATGCTGTTCCGTGGGGAACACCTTCGTGATCGTTGCCGTTTCCTGAAGTATTGGGAGCGCCGCCAAGTTTGCCGATATAGTCTTTTCCAAGACTGGAGAGGACATTAAGATCGGGGTGCGTCAGATCGACGCCTGTATCAACGATCGCTATCCTGACATCCTTGCCCTCAGCTGTTTCAGTGTCCCATGCATACTGCGCATTGATCTGTGTCAGATGCCACTGTTTCGAAAAGTAAGTGTCGTTCGGGGTCGTTGCCATTGGTCTGAACTTCCAGAGCCAGTTCGGCTGAGCCCAGCGGACGAGCCCTCTTGTGAAAAGCGCGTTCGCAACTGCGAAAGGATCTGTCCCCGGATTGAGGGAAACGGTGTAAAAATTGTTTTCTTCGTCAACTATCTCTACAACTTCCAATCCGTAAATTTTGAGAATCTGCTCCTGTTCCTCTTTGCTCGTGTATTTCGGGAAAACAAGGTTCATCGTGCCGTCGAGGACTATCGGAGTATCGTCTGCGTGATAGGTGAGGACAGGCCATGCCGGAACGCCGTTTTTCGCAAGGACATTGCGCACCTGCATCCAGTTTTTGCGGTCAAATTCATCAAGGTTTATCCTGAAAGCCCTGAAATTCTTGGCATCGAAAGTGACATCGGAGATCATGTCCGTGATCAGCGCTCCGTTGAACTCAAGGCCGCGAAGCGAGTTCAGATCGACAGAGTGCGGGATCGCGATCTCATCGTATTTCTGCAGCAGATACTGAGGTTCGCCGTCCATATGATAGTAAAAAGTGTCGTAAAGGCGGCCGTCTTTTTCGATAAGTTTGCCCAAGAGAGGAAGTTCGTTTTCAGCAGAAAGAGTTGAAAATACGAAAATCAAGAAAAGAAGACTCAGTGTGTTTCTGAGACCAGACATTTTGTTCACCTCCAAAAATTATCAAACAAAAAACTTAAAATCAAAGCAAAAACAATGCCTTAGAAAAAATGTCAATAAAAACCGGTACATCTTTCAAGGCACAGAAAACTAATGATTGTAGCCCTAAAGGATCAAAAATCAAGAGAGTTTCTTTATTTTAAGAAGTTTACGCGTGAGATCGGTCAAAAAAGAGTGCGTCGAAGAACTGCTGGCGAGCCTTTTTTATCCGCTCTTTTCTCTCAGGCTTGTCGGGTGAAGGATGAGTCGAATTGGTAAGGAGCGCCGCGATGGTCTTTGTTTCCGGATCAATGAGAAAAGCCGTCCCGGTGAATCCCAAATGTCCGGAACAGCTGCTTTTTGCCGATCTTCCGTAGTTTGAATCATTCCCTTCCGGCCTGTCGAAACCTGCAAAATCAAGTTTTTGCGCAGCCGGCAGGAACCAGTCCGTTTTTATCAGTCCGTCAAAATATCCGACGACCTCTGCTGCGCTTCCGAAAAGCCCGGCATGGCCTGTGATGCCGCCTAAAAACCAGCAGTTTTCATCTTCAACGGTTTTTTCGGGAAAATCGTTGCGCAGTTTTGAAAAAGCCGTTTTCGGAGTTCTTTCTGTCGGATGATAGGTGAGCTTTGAATGCAGGTCGTTGCTGCTGCAAAAGTCCTCGAAGATCACATCGAGCGGCTGGGAAAATATTCTTTCAAGAATAAAACCGAGCAGAAGATAGTTGAGATCGCTGTAACACTTCGTTCTGCCGGCACTCTGGTGCTCAAAAATGATTCTTTCGACCTCTTTTTTTCTCTCTTCAGCAGATTTTTCCGCCGGAACAAGCTCGTAAAAGGGGAGCCATGCCGGAAGACCGGAAGTGTGGCTCAGAAGTTCGTAGAGCGTGATCTCTCTGCCTGCACCGGAGAAAAAGCGGAAAATTTTTTCATCAGGTGAAAGTTCTTCTGATGCAAAAAGAGTGTAGAAAATCGGGACGGTGACGATCGCCTTTGTCAGTGAAGCCAGATCGAACTGCGTGAGATCATTGATCTTTTCACTTGAATCAAAATCGAATGTCCCGCCGTATCCGCCCGAAAGACGACCTTCTTTCAAAAAGGCGTACTGATATGCGGAACAAAGTCCTGAAGCTATGTTTTCTTCCAGAAAATCGAACATTAGAAAACGGTCATGGAACAGCCGCTGCTTTTCTTTTCCTTTTTGGGCTCGTCGTCATTCATCATATCGTCGTCGGAAGCGGTTTCTCCGTCATTTCCGCTCTCTTCATCGGAATCTGTGATCTCTTCGTCACCGTCGTTTTCTCCAGGTTCCGCGTCGCATTCGGCATCCGAAGCCCAGGACGCCTTTGCTCTCGGATAGTACAAAATGCCGGCCGGGCCTTTGTTTATGAAGTTGATGTAGTATCTTTTGCCGGGTTTGAGATCTGTGAAAGTCCATGTTCCTTTATCTTCGCTTTCGACGGTATAATCGTATTTTACGATGCTCGGATAGTCATGATCCCAGATGACCGGCTTGCCTTCGCGGACGAAAGCACTCAGTTTCGGTGCATTCCTCTGGTTTCCGCTTTCATCGACCGGAGTTCCCGTTATGGTCAAAGTATCGATACATTCCGGCACATCGAAGTAAAGCTGGACATACATCGGGCCGACTTCTATGATGTCGCCGTCTTCATTTTCGATATATGTCGTGTTGGTGGAGGCAGAGTAATATCCGTCGCCTACACCGCCCATGTAGAAGTAGTCCGACTGCTTCATCACGTTCCTTGCGCGGATCTCTTCAAAATAGCCTCTGTCGGTAAGGATCTGTTCGACATCGCCCTTGAGTTCAGCCGCAACGCTGTCCTCTGTCGCTTTGAGCATGAGTTCTCCCCATTCTTTGAAGCCGATCTCGTTGTGCGGAGCAGACATGAGCGCGGTGAGGAAAATACGTGCGAAATCGTCTTTCGTGAAGCCGTTTTCAAGCATTTTCTGATAGATCTCCCAGTGCGCGCCGACAAGCGGAAGGCCGTCGTTGTGGGACTCGCCGTTGAAATCTTCGTTTACCAGATTCGGGTTCGTTGTCGTTCTAAGGCAGAGCTTTCCGTCAAGGTTCACTGCTCCGCCCATTTGTCCGAGTCCTTTGGCGACATATTCGGCAAGACACGGATCTTCGGTCATGATGAACGAGAAAACGTCCGCCATTCCTTCGTTCAGTCCCATGATCTCGTTGGAAAAACCGTATTTGTCGGCCCAGCCTTCGTATTCGAACTGTGCGATGCCGTCAACTACGCCGTGGCCGAATTCGTGGTAGATAACGTCTCCGTCATAAGAAAAATCGGCATTCGTGCCCTGGCCGAAAACAAGAGCGTCACTTTGATTGTATTCAAAATCACCATAGAACATTTCGGCGAAACTCGGGTCGTATTTGCTGAAAAATGCGTTGTCCATCGGCTGAAGCGTGATGTCGCGCCCGCTGTAGGCCATCATCTGGAAGTTTGCGAGACCCATGATGGGGTTCTGGCCTTTATGGTTGGGAAGCTCTGTGTACTCCTCGAGACCGAGGCCTGCAAGATAGTTGTAGATCTTCGTCATGTGATAGTAAAGCGCGATCTCGGGGTAGATGTCATCGGTGTCAAGTTTGTATTTGAGACCGTTTGCCCAGTCTTCATAGATAAAACTGCCGTTTTCCTCTTTGTTTGCAAGCTGACGGATCGTGCAGCGGGGAACATTGTAGCCGTAATAGTCGAAAGTCTCGCCTTCATCGGGGCAGTTCGCCGATATGATCTTTCTGAGTCCTTTTTCGTCAGCCTCGGCTGAAAGTTTTCCTTCGGCATCGTCTCCGACCCAAAGAAGGTCGACTTCTATCGGATCGGGCGTGCTGACAGGGTTTTCCTCGAAGACCTTCGCTTTGTTTGTCGCGAATTTTACGAGGTTTCCAGTGCGGATGATCCTTCCGTTGTTTGCATCGACATAGTAGAATCTGCCGTCAACAGGGCTGCTCGGACGGAAACGGACGCGGTATGCGAGTTTGTAGCTTCCGCCGTCTTTTACTATCATGAGTTTCGAGGCGAAATCGGGCCTCTTTATCGAGTCGCCGTAGATCCTGCCTGCAAGGGCAAGGGCCGCATTTTCTGCCGTAAGAGCAGGGCGCGTGCTGATCGAAAAATCGCTGATGCCGTTGACGATATCGACGATCTTTCCGCTTTTTTCCCTGATAACGGTGAACCTGCCTGCGACCGGGATCCCGTTGTAAGACCACGAGATCCTGTGGATCGAAGTCCCCGAGATCGTGTTCGAATTCTGGATCTCGCCTTTGAAAAGCGGATCCTTGAGCTTTATCATAGCCGGAAGTTTTTGCTCCACAAAAGCGGAGATGTTTTTGACAGCGGCAGGTTTCGCAGGTTTGATGACTTCAAATCCCGACTTTTCTCCGAAGAGGGTGAAAAAGGCGAAAACAAGTGCCAGAACAACAAGTGATTTTTTCATTTTTTTTCTCCTATAAAAAAACAAACTTAAATCTGTTAGCAATAAATATTCTCAATTTTTTTCATCAATATTTTTCAGTGTTTTCATTTTTGACCGCTTCCGCGATGCTCTCTGCATCGATGCCTTCGATCCTTCTCAGTTCATTCTGTGTTCCGTGGGTCGAAAATGTGTCTTTGACGCCGAGGATCGTGCATGGAATGTTCATTTTGAGCTCGCTCAGTTTTTCAAGTACCGCACTTCCTGCGCCGCCTGCGGCAATACCGTCTTCGACTGTGACGATGCGCGTTATTCCGTGTTTTTTGATAAGTTCGAAAAGCTCATCCGGCAGCGGTTTTACGAATTTCAGGTCATAGACGAAGGGCGAAATGCCCGCTTTTTCGAGTTTTTCAGCCGCAGCAAGTGCAAAAACAGTCGTTATTCCGATCCCTATGATCATTATTTTGTCTTTTCCGGTTTTAAGAAGTTCACCCGTGCAGCTTTTGAGCGGGGTCAGGCGGTTGGAAGCCCGCTTTCCGAGACCGCTTCCTCTCGGATAGCGTATCGCAACAGGGGAGTGCAAGGCAAGCGAAAATTCGATCATTCTTGCCATTTCCGATTCGTCGCGCGGCGCCATGACAGTCATGTTCGGGATCATCCGCAGATAAGCCAGATCGAAAAGTCCGTGGTGCGTGGCTCCGTCCTCTCCCACAAGTCCCGCCCGGTCTATCAGGAAAGTGACGGGGAGGTTCTGAAGGGCGACATCGTGGACGATGTTGTCGAAAGCGCGCTGCAGGAATGTCGAGTATATCGCGACCATCGGATGCAGACCTCCGGCGGCCAGTCCTGAAGCAAATGTCACGGCGTGTCCTTCCGACATTCCGACATCGTAAACTCTTGAGGGAAACGCCTCCTGAAGTTTCCAAAGCCCCGTTCCGTCCGGCATCGCGGCGGTTATCGCGACTAAATTCGAGTGACGCCTGAAAAGACGCGGGAGATAATCAGCAAGGTATCCCGTGAAAGAAGGTGATGATGGGCCCTTTATCTCGCCTGTCCTGATATCGAAAGGGGCTATCCCGTGGAATTTTCTCGGATCTTCCTCCGCAAAACTGTAACCTTTCCCCTTCACGGTGTGGATGTGCAGAAGCACTGGTTCGCTGTTGTGCTTGATGTCGTTCAGCGTTTCGACAAGTTCTTCGATGTTGTGCCCGTCGATCGGTCCGACATACTGGTATCCGAACCCTTCAAAAAGGATGCCCGGAGTAAGCAGCGATTTTGAAGAGTTTATGGTTTTTCTAATAATATCAACTATTTTGTCTCCGTGAAAGATCGGCGGAAGTTTTGAGATCAGCTGCTTTATCTCTGTTCTTGCCGAAGAGTATTTCTGCCCCGAAAGTTTGCGGCTGAACCACTTTGAAAGTGCGCCGACGGAAGTCGAGATGAACATGTCGTTGTCGTTGAGGATGGTTATCGTGTTCCGTCCGAAGCGGTCGACGTTGTTCATAGCCTCGAGTGCAAGCCCGCTCGTTATCGCGCCGTCGCCTATTACCGAGATCACTTTCGACCGGTCGTTCTTCATCCTCATCGCCTCGCGCATCCCGAGCCCTGCCGAGATAGATGTCCCTCCGTGGCCTGTTCCGAAGAAGTCGTATTCCGATTCCGAAATCTTCGGGAAGCCCGATATTCCGCCGAAAGTCCTGAGAGAATCGAAATTTTCTCCGCGGTCGGTAAGCATTTTATAGGCGTAGGACTGATGTCCGACATCCCAGATCACTTTGTCGTGCGGCAGGTCGAAAACTTTTAGCAGAGCTATCGTGAGCTCGACAGTTCCGAGCGACGAAGCGAGGTGTCCGCCCCTTTTTGAGACTGTTCCGACCATTTTTTTCCGTGTTTCGGCAGCTATATTTTCAAGTTCTCTGATATCGGCGTTTTTTATTTTTTCGATCATTTCAATCTCCGGTTTGCAGATTTATCAGGTTTCTGACGAAGGCAAGCGTAGCTGTGACGGCGTTTTCCATTCTGAGTATCGGAGTTTTGAGGGAGAAGATACTGAAATTTTTTTCCTCGAAAAAAGCGGTCTCTTTTTCGGAAAATCCCCCTTCCGCCCCGATCCAGATCATTTTGTCCTTTTTGCTTTTGCAGTCGTAACTGTTTAAGTTTATTGGGGAATACGGGTGGAGTGCAATGTGCTCGCAATCTGTTTCGGCAAGTTCTTTAAGTGTTTTCAAGGTGATCTCCGGCAAAAATGTCCGGCGTGACTGTGATGCAGCCGAAGCGACGATGGTCTTAAGGCGCGGCATCTTCTTTTCGATGAGTTTCATGTCGGTGTTGGAATAGTCGCTCCTGAAAATGAAAAAAGCATCCGCACCTGCTTCGACACCGTTTCTGAGGCACTCCTCAAGTGCGGAAAGGTCAGCAGAGGCGAGTGTCGCGAAAAGTTTTGGAACGTTCTGCGACTCTGTGTGTTTATCTGTTATTTCGAATGATGCGTCTTTGCCTGAAAGCACAGCTTCGGTCTCATAGACTGTTCCCTGCGATGCGAAAGAGATTTTTTCGCCGTTACGTATCCTGCGCACTTTCATCAGGTAGTGCGCGTCAGCTTCTTCCGGAACGATCAAATTTCCGGAAATATTGAGTTTTTCTTTGACAATATGGATCATTTCAAAAGCCTTGACCATTGACAAAAAAAGCAAAAACAAAGGATTTTAAGGAGAAAGAAAGAAAAAACAAGATTTGTCGCGGCATAGATTTTTCGGTCTTTGCTGATTCAAAACTGACACGGTGTCAAAATAAGCAGCTGTCTCCCGTTATTCGCTGAAATCGGTATCCATTACTGCCTGGATAGTAAAATCAGGATATTCTTTCTTGACAGCTTCGCACACTTCTTTGAAGAGCTTGTGCCTGTCGGGAGCATCAAAACTGATTATGGTGTCGAAGCGGATGTCCTTTTCACGTTTGTCGAAATAGAACCCGTGCATTTGAAGGACGTGCTCATGCGAGAGAACGATCTTTCCCACTTTTTCTCTTGCTTCGATCGCTTCGGGATCTTTTGTGTTTATGGAGTAAACTCCGATTGCGGTTAGGATGACATTGTATTTCTGATAAATGTTCACGCTGATCTTTCTTAGCAGTTTGTCCAGATCGTCGGCTGTAAGCGTGTCGGGCACTTCGATGTGGATGGAGCCGTTGTAGGAATCGGGACCGTAGTTGTGCAGGACGAGGTCGTATGCCCCGCTGATCTCCGGATGGCTGCTGATGACGGCGGCTTTGATGTTTCTTGCCAGTTCCGCGTCTGCCCTTTCGCCCAATATCTGCGAGAGAGTCTCCTTCAGCATCTGAAAGCCTGATTTTATGATCACGATCGCGATGACAGCGCCGAGCCATGCTTCAAGCGAGATCCCGAAGAAGATGTAGATCCCGGCTGCGACGAGCGTCGACGCTGATATTACGGAATCGAGAAGTGCGTCTTCACCTGAGTTTACAAGAGAATCGGAGTTTACTTTTTTACCGACGCTTTTCACATACTTCCCGAGAACAACTTTGATGACAACTGCCGCTGCGACAATGATGAGAGTTGCATCGGAGTATTCGGGAACGTCGGGTTCTATGATCTTTTTTACAGATTCAGAAAACGCCGTGATCCCGGCATACAGCACGAGCATGGAGATGGTCATCGCGCTGAGGTATTCCACTCTGCCGTATCCGAAGGGATGCTTTTTGTCCGGCTCTTTCCCCGCAAGTTTCGTTCCGATGATGGTGATGATGGAACTTGCTGCGTCTGAAAGGTTGTTCACAGCGTCCATTACGATGGCGATGGAATTTGCTGCCAGCCCGACCAAAGCCTTGAATGCCGCAAGAAAGACATTGGCTATGATCCCGATGATGCTGGTCCTGACGATCTTCGCATCGCGGTTCTGCGTTCTGTCTGTATTTTCACTTCCAGTGTCCGGATCGATATTTCTCATACTGTCTGTCATGGTGTATCTCCTAAAAAGCAACTTTAAAAGACGGCCTTTGTGCAGCCCGAAACAGGCGATTATAAAAAAAATCATGCCTTAGTCACGGTTTCTGCGATTTTTATAAGGTGCAAGAAGAGAAAATTGACACAGTGTCATTTCTATCTATTTTGGTACGTGACAGGATTTTTTTATTGGATTTACCATGGTTTCTATTGAAAAATTGTCTGATCTTCAGAAGTTCTTCCGTTCGTGCGGAAGTGCCGCGATAGCCTTTTCGGGCGGAGTCGATTCGACATTTTTGCTTAAAGTTGCGCACGACGAGTTGGGTGAAAAGGTTTTAGCCGTAAGCGCCCTCTCGCCCCTTTTCCCAAAGCGCGAAAGAGATGAAGCCGTGGATTTCTGCAAAAAAGAGGGGATCAGACATCTCTATTTTCAGATCGATCCGCTGGAAATCCCCGGGTTTAAACAAAATCCTGAAAACCGCTGCTATATCTGCAAAAAAGAAATATTCAGTAAGATCAGAAGTTTGGCCTTTGAAAACGGAATTTCTGCAGTCTGCGACGGAAGCAACGCCGACGATACAGGCGACTACCGCCCCGGAATGCAGGCTATTCGTGAGCTCGGCATCAAAAGCCCGCTTCTGGAGTGCGGATTTACGAAAAAAGATATCAGGGAACTTTCAAAAATTATGGGACTTTTGACCTGGAACAGACCGAGTGCAGCGTGTCTTGCATCAAGATTCGTCTACGGAGAAACTATAACGGAAAACAAGCTGAAAATGGTCGAAAATGCTGAGGATTTTCTGCATGAAAAAGGGTTCTTGCAGCTTCGCGTAAGGATCCACGGCGAAAACTTGGCGCGGATCGAAGTCAACAAAGAAGATTTTGAGAAAATTCTTAAAGACAAAGAAAAAATCATCAATTATTTCAGAAGTTTAGGTTTTGTTTACACAACGCTTGACATTCAAGGTTTCAGAAGCGGCAGCATGAATGAGACGATGACTGCCAAATGAACAACGGTATCGACAAAACGCGGGCAGCCCGTCTGCTATAAATGATTGAAATTTTTTTATCAGGTCATACGATATTGCGCTTTTTTGAGTTTTTTTAAGAGTGACGAAGATATTTGCAGGAAAGTGCCTGGAGAGGGGTGAAGATGAGCAGCTGGCTTTATCGGAGATTCAAAAATATGGCGCGGAAGCCGATAGGAATCCTAGGAAAAATCATGGTGAGAAAGCTCAACGGAGAGCGTCACGCAGTCCTTGCCGACTGGGGGTTCTCGCACTTGAAAGTTTCTGAAAATGCCGACTGTCTTGACTGCGGATGCGGCGGAGGGGCGAACATCAGGCGTCTTTTGGGGATGACGAAAGGGCGCGTATATGGCGCAGATTTTTCAAAAGTCGCAGTTGCCGAAACGAAAAAACTCAACAAAAGCGAGGTGAGGAGCGGCAGGTGTCAGGTCTTTCTTGCTGATGTGAAAAAACTTCCGTTTGAAGAGGCTTCTTTCGATATCGTGACAGCGTTTGAGACTATTTATTACTGGGAAGATCTCACCGGATGCTTCAAGGAGATCCTGCGGATCCTCAGAAAGGGCGGCGTTTTCATGATAACCAACGAAGCGGCCGGGCGCATTCCTGAAAATTTCGAGTGGGAAAAGCAGATCCCCGGACTTAAGATCCACACCGGAGAAGAAATAAGAACCGCACTCGAATCGGCAGGTTTCGGCAAAATTTCAATAGATGAGATCGTTGAAAAGGACTATATCTGCGTAGTGGCTGAAAATACTGACACGGTGTCAGAATAAAAATTGACACGGTGTCAACTGTTGCATAATCTGCCTCGGGATATGAACGAGGTGATCAGAAAATGAGCGGAAACGACAAAATGAGTTTCGCGGAACTTGATCTTGACCGCAAAAAACGGACAGGTTTTCCTGAAGTGGTCTTCTGCCAGGGCAAAAAGGATGAGTTTCTGAAAGATATTTTCACGAAACTCTATGCTGCAAACGGCGAAGTTATGGGAACAAGGGCGACGAAAAAGCAGTTCGAGATCGTGAAAAGCGTCCTTAAAAACGCTGAATATAACGAAATCTCAAAAATCATAACAGTGCGGAAAGAAAGAAAAAAACTTGTCGGAAACATAGCAGTCTGCACGGCGGGAACGGCCGATATCCCTGTAGCGGAAGAGGCTGCGCAAAGTGCCGAATTTTTCGGCTGTTTCGTTGAAAGGATATACGATGTCGGAGTGAGCGGGATCCACCGGCTTCTTTCAAAAACCGAGCTTCTGCAGAAGGCTAACTGCATCGTAGCGGTTGCCGGAATGGAGGGGGCTTTGGCGAGTGTCATCGGAGGTCTGGTTGCAGTTCCAGTCATAGCTGTCCCGACATCGGTGGGCTACGGAGCGAGCTTCGACGGGCTTTCCGCACTTCTCACGATGATAAATTCGTGCGCAAACGGCATTTCTGTCGTCAATATCGACAACGGCTACGGCGCAGGCTATATCGCATCGCAGATAAACTTTTTGGCTGAAAGGGGAAAAGTAAGATGAAGGGAAAGAATTTATATTTTGAATGCAATTCGGGGATAAGCGGGGATATGGCTGTCGCCGCGCTCATCGATCTCGGAGCCGACAAGGAGAGGCTGCTCAAAGCGCTTGAGTCCATTCCGGCAGACGGATTCAAAGTTGAGATCTCTGATGTTATGAAAAACGGGATAAAATGCTGCGATTTCAATGTTATTCTTGATGAAGAGCATGAAAACCACGACCACGACACTGAATATCTTTTCGGTAAAAGCCATCATCACGAACATGAACATCATCATCACCACGAGCACAGGAATCTGGGCGACATCCTGCACATAATCGGGCACACTGAACTGAGTGAAAACGCCAAAAATCTGGCAGGAAAGATTTTCAGGATAGTCGCCGAGGCTGAATCCGAAGCGCACGGCGTTCCTGTTGAAGAAGTCCACTTCCACGAGGTTGGCGCGATAGATTCGATAGTCGATATCGTCGCGTTTGCGTTCTGCTTCGATGATCTCGGTATCGAGCGCGTTTTCATTCCTCATCTTTGCGAGGGGACGGGCGAGATAAGATGTCAGCACGGGATTTTGCCGATACCGGTCCCGGCAGTCGTGAACATCGTGCAGAAACACGGACTTTTGCTGCAGATGACAGATTTGAAAGGTGAGCTCGTGACTCCGACGGGAGCTGCGATAGCCGCCGCAGTCAGGACCGACGATATTCTGCCGAAACAGTTCAAGATCGCAGAAACGGGGCTCGGCGCAGGAAAAAGGAATTACGAAAAACCGAGTATTCTCAGAAGTTTTATGATCGAATTTCCCGAAGAAACTACTGTCGCTGGAGAAAACAAGGAACCTGCGGACGAAGTAACGAAACTCGAAGCAAATATCGACGACTCGACAGGCGAAGAACTCGGTTTCGCGATGGAACGCCTTTTTGAAGCGGGCGCGCTGGATGCATTCTACACGCCGTGCTTCATGAAGAAAAACCGCCCGGCATACATGCTGACAGTCCTCTGCAGAAATCAGGACCGCGAAAAGATGGAGGATGTGATCTTCAACGACACAACGACCATCGGGCTCCGTCGCTGCGTGATGGAGCGGACAGTGCTCGAACGGGAGTCGCTTCTTATCGATACCCCGTATGGCGAAGCGAGAATAAAACTCATTTATCACAACAACAAAAAGCGTTTTGCTCCGGAATACGAAGATGTCGCCGGAATCAGCCGTAAAACCGGCATCTCTTTCGGCAAAATATACAATGAACTCGTGGCTTTCTGCAAAATGCAGTTCTAAACTTTAGCGCGGTCAATTTAAGCTGAAAAAATTGAAAAACTGGAGATTTTGTGATATTTAGCCATTCAAGGTGTGGAGATTTTGTGAAAATCTTCATGTTTTAAATTGGAGATTTTGTGAAAATGAGGTTCGCGCATGGCAGAAATCGTACTGAAAAGAAAGACTTACGAGGAATTGCTAAAATGGAAAAAGGAATATGCGCCTGAATATGCTTTATTCCTGAAAGGCGCACGCCGTGTCGGAAAGACAACTATTGCGGAAGAACTCGGAAAAAACGAATATAAGTCTTTCATAACGATAAATTTCCAGGCAACAAACGATACCGTCAGAGACCTTTTCGTAAACAGTCTTTTGGACTTGGATTACTTTTTCAATGTGATCCAGTTGCAATACGGGAAAAAACTTTACAAGCGGGAATCCCTCATCATTTTGGATGAAATTCAGCTTTACCCTTTAGCGCGTCAGGCTCTGAAAACTTTGCTGGCAGACGGAAGATACGACTATATCGAAACCGGCTCTCTGGCTGGTATAAAAAAGAAAACCGAGGCATCGGAAATCCTTATTCCGTCTGAAGAGTATGCCGTGGAAATGTTTCCTCTTGATTTTGAAGAATTTCTCTGGGCAACCGGCGATGAATTTACTTTCCCTATCATAAAAAGCAGTTATGAAAAGGTCAAACCTCTTGGGAATCTGCACAAAGATATTTTCAGGAAGTTCAGAGAATATATGTGTGTCGGCGGAATGCCGCAGGCGGTCGTAAAATACATTCAGACAAAAGATTTTGAGAAAGTCGATTTTGCCAAAAAAGAGATTCTGGCTCTTTACAGAAACGATATAAAGAATCAAAAGGAAGAAAACGGTACCTATTTGGGAAATATTTTAGACAATATTCCTTCCGAACTTTCCAAACACGAAAAAAGCAGTTCGTTTCAGCTCTCTCATGTCGATAAAAACGCCAGATACCGTGAATACAGAAGTCCTCTCACGTGGCTTTCGGAAGCGATGATCGTAAATGTCGCAAGAAATGTCACCGATCCGAGCCCTGCACTTACTCTCAGCATGGATGACGAGCGTTTCAAGTGCTATCTGCTTGACACAGGGCTGCTTATAAATCTCAGTTTCGGTGACGGAACATTTATGGATAATGAGTTTTACAAGGCGATCCTCACAGACCGGCTGCATATAAACGAGGGAATGTTCGTGGAAAACGCCGTCGCGCAAAGCCTTCGCAGCAACGGACACAAAATCCTTTTTTATGTTGAATACAACAAAAAAGGCAAACCCGTGATGGAAATCGATTTCCTGATCAGAAAATCTAAAAAAGTTGTTCCTGTCGAGGTGAAATCAGGCAGGGAATTTGCAGCAAAATCTCTCCGGAATTTCAAAACAAAATTTTCAAATAAAGTCGGCCTTCAGTATGTCCTCTATGACGGCGATGTAAAACGGGATGACGAAGTGATTTTCCTGCCGTATTACATGGCGGCAGTGCTGTAAACTTGCCAATCCGTATAAAATACCTATAATTTTGCAGTTTTTGATTTTCAGAAGGGAAAAATGAAAAAGATTTTTGCAGTTTTCGTATTGATTTTCAGTGTTTTCCTGTTATTTGCAGAAAATGAACCGACTAGTGGAAACAACAATTTTACTTCTCCTAAACAGGAAAAATCATCATCTCTGCCAAATGATCAGCAAACATACAGCCGACCTTATCTGGGATGGGGAATTCCCGCAATATTTATCGGAGGGTTGGGGATTGCAGGAATGATAGGCTTCTCTGTTGCTGCCGCTAGTTGTTATGACGACTTTGATCACATGGCCGAATGGATTGGATTCTCGTATGCCGCAGCTTTTTCAGGCCTTTTAGGAACCGGATTAATAGTTTCGGGGGCAATTTTTACAACCATCAAAAAACCACAAGAACCCAAATCTGTATCAGTCAACAATTTATCGGTTTCTCCGATCAAAAATGGAGTTTATGCATCGGCAGGATTTAATTTCTAGAATGTTTCACAAAACAACTTCTTGATTTTTCAAGAGATTTTCAAGCGACAAGCTCTTTTAAAAACTTCCCTCAACTTTTCCTTAGTCGGCACTTTTTACATCATTGTTAAATAAATTTGCCTTTGAATTTGTTTTTCCTTTACACTGGTCTAATGTGTGCTATAAAAAACTGTTTTTCTTTGCTTTTTTGTTGCAATGGAAGATGATGCACTGAAAAAAAATGCCATAAGTGGCAAAAATTTTCAATAGAGGTCGCATGAAAGAGATAGAAAGAGACATTTATTTGGAAAAATTGATAAGCAGGCGCGAAAACGGGCTGATAAAGGTTATAACCGGAATCAGACGCTGCGGCAAGTCTTATCTTTTGGATCCTATTTTTAAGAATTATTTGATCGAAGAAGGTGTGCAGAAAGATCATATCATCAAGATCGAGCTGGATAGAGATTCAAACAGAAAATACCACAAAGACCCGGAGGCTTTCGAGAAACACATCCGTTCTTTTATAAAAGATGACCGGATCTATTACATTCTTTTGGATGAGATACAGCTTGTTCAGGGGTTCGAACTGGTGCTGAACAGTCTGCTTTACGATAGGAATCTTGATATTTATGTCACGGGCAGCAATTCAAAATTTCTTTCTTCGGATATCATCACCGAATTCAGAGGAAGAGGCGATTCTATCAGAGTTTATCCTCTTGCTTTTTCTGAATTTTTTGCGGCTTGCGGCAAAGATAAATACGAAGCGATGAACGAGTATCTGACTTACGGAGGCATGCCTCTGATCTTGTCGAAAAAGAGCGATTCGGAGAAATCGGAATATCTCAAGGGTCTTTTTGATGAAGTATATTTCAGGGATATAGTCGAGCGGAATCTTGTAAAAAGAACAGATGTGCTTGACAGCCTTGTCAATGTGCTGGCATCTTCTGTCGGGTCGTTGACAAATCCGTTGAAAATATACGATACTTTCAAGAGTAAAGGTGAAAAAGATATTTCTTTAAACACGCTAAATTCTTATCTTTCTCATCTGGAAAACGCTTTTATCATCGAGAAGGCTTTGCGTTACGATGTCAAAGGAAGAAAATATATCCACACGCCCTGTAAATATTACTTTTCCGATCTTGGTCTCCGCAACGCGCGTCTGAATTTCAGGCAGCAGGAAGAGACTCATCTTATGGAAAATGCGATATTCAACGAACTTCAGATACGAGGTTTCAATGTCGATGTCGGAGTCGTCGAGATACGCAGTGACGGAAAACGCATTCAGACCGAAGTCGATTTTGTATGCAATAAAGGGAACGACAAATGCTATATTCAGTCGGCTCTGAATCTTGATACGCACGAGAAAACAATACAGGAAAGCAGACCTTTGAACAATATTCCCGACAGTTTTAAAAAAATAATCGTTGTAAAAGAACACATCAAGCCATGGCGGACAGATGACGGGATCCTGGTGATCGGAATTCTGGATTTCCTGTCGGAGAAGCAAAACTCTTATATCGGATTCTGATTTTATAGTGCTGCTGGAGAAATTTTTTCAGGCGGACCGCCTGCACTCCGATAGGTTTCCCAAAACCTGACACGGTGTCAAAATAAAACTTGACGCGCTGTCGATTTTGTTTATTCTGACACGGTGTCAATATAGAAAAGTTCGTTTTTAACCGATCCTAAGGAGGAAATCATGGCATGTTTTACAGTTCCGCTTGCCGAGGCGGTCATCGTATCCACGGCGAAAACAGTTGCGAAAAAAGCCGGTTGCGGCCCGAAAACGCTTGAATTTATCGACAAAAAAGTCGGCTGGCTCGAAAAAATGCTCTACGGCGGCTCGGCTCTGCTTGCGGTAGAACATCTTTATCACGGTGAGATCTCGGTTTTCCCGCCTTTTCTCACGGCTCTGAACACGCCTGAGGAAATTCCGGTAATGCTGCATGAAATGGCGACTTCAGGCGTTGCGATGGCACTTCTTACAACAGCCGTATGGGGGGTAATCGTCGGCGTTTCAAGTGCATTTGAGCGCAGTAAAAAGCAGGTCCCGGCGAGCGATGGAGGCAGATGATGTGCCTCATAATGACAATTATCGCGGCGGTCGT
>JAEEGL012784894.1_pt1 | contig 44902 bp, 50 predicted proteins | sample 9134231 | NCBI WGS metagenome assembly JAEEGL01 (sample SAMN16246548, study PRJNA631951) | gut metagenome | biome: gut microbiome; feature: rumen; material: fiber-attached | host: Bos | place: Iran: Karaj | collected 2018-10 | reverse complement strand
TGATACAATCCCACTAAAGTAGACACGAGAAAAAATTAAATCTCGCCAATCTATGAAAGGTGGGATTTTATTATGGGGCGAAAAGCGAAGTACAGCACTGAACAGAAAATACAGGCATGTGAAGATTATCTGTCCGGCAAAAAAACAGCGAAACAGATTGCCATGGAATTGGGGATGGGTAATGGTGGAGCTCATAAGATACGATTATGGGCCAGAATATGCAGAGTAAATGGAAGGGAGATATTTCAAGACAAACCACACAATAGATCATATTCTAAAGAGTTCAAGGAAAAAGTAGTGAAAGAATACCTGGCAGGGCAAGGCTCACTAATAGACCTCACGGCAAAATATGGTATTCCATCTAAGGAAACAATACGACGCTGGATTTCAATGTATAATAAACATATAGAGATGAAGGACTATGATCCTAAACCGGAGGTCTATATGGCTGAATCCAGAAAAACGACTTTAGAAGAGCGAAAAGAGATAGTCAAGTACTGTCTTGAACATGATAGAGATATCAAAACAACGGCATCATTATACAAGTGCAGCTATCAGCAGGTACGATCCTGGGTGCTGAAGTATGAAGAAAACGGCGAAGACGGACTTCTCGACAGACGCGGTAAGCGTAAAGCCGAAGATGAACTCAGCGAGCTTGAGAAAGCGCAGAGAAAGATCGCACAGCTGGAAAGAGAGAAAGAAGAGTTCAGGAAGAAGTACGAGTTACTAAAAAAAGCCGAGCAGCTAGAAAGGTGGTGATCGATACTCTGCCTAAAGCGAAGAAGACTTACCTTAACAGGCAGAACAGAATAATTGATTATGAGCTTATCCAGACGCTTAACAAGGAAGAAGGATATGACATCAAATTCATGTGCCGGGAGTTAGGGATATCAAGAGCAGCATATTACAAATGGGCAAAACATACTCCAACTGAGCGTGAAAGTGTTAATGAGGAACTGTTAAAGATCATAAAAGAAGTATCATCATCAAATAATTCACTGTTTGGGTCAATGACGATGACTTATTACATCCGTAACAAATATGACGTCAGTTATAACCACAAGAGGATATACAGGCTGATGTGTATCAATGACATCGTATCTAATTACAGAAGAAAGCCGGCATATCATTACCGTAGATCAACACCTGAGATAACCGCTGAGAACATCTTGAGCAGAGACTTTAATGCGGATCATATCAATGAGAAATGGTGTACTGATATTACTGAGATGAAAGTGCCATTAAGCAATGACAGGATCTACATCTCACCAGTGATCGATCTGGCTGACCGCTATCCGGTAGCCCTTCATGTATCAGAAAAAAACGATACGATTATTACAGACAAAGTATTACAACAGGCACATGCGGCATATCCTGATGCCAGGCCAATATACCATTCTGATCGTGGTTTCCAATATACAAGAGAAGTATTTAAAACCAAACTGGAAAAATACGGATATACCCAGTCAATGTCCAGGGTATCAAAGTGCATCGATAATGGGCCTTGTGAACAGTTTCAGGGGCAACTTAAAGACATACTGCAAGTCTTATATCCGAACATAAAGACTAAAGAAGAACTGATTGAAGCTGTTTATAAAGCCGCTGATTATTACACTAACTTTTATCCGCAGCGACGCTTTAAAGGTAAGACTGCCGGACAGATCAGAAAAGAAGCTCTGGCTAATGAGAATAAAGCAAGTTTTCCAATTGCGGACAATCCTAAGTACATCCGTTACTGGGAACACATAAAACAGTTAAAAACACGGGCAACATCTGTCTGAACAAGAAAACCATCTGTATCACAGAAATCTGTAATTACAGATGGTTATCAAATACATTGAGATTTAATTATTTCCTCTGTCTACTTGACAGGGTACGTATCATATCGCGATCCTTTTTCTTTGTCTTTTTCTATATGTGTTCTCTGTAATCTCTGAGTATTTCCGTCAGGCTTTCATATTCCTGACAGTTTTCAGGCAGTTCCTTAGGCCTTTTGCCAGACTGAACAGTATGAATGTAGATGCTGTCAAGACCATATCCATAAGCCCCTCCTATATCGGTAAAGGCATCATTGCCTATCATTACGCTTTCCTCTTTATTAAGGCCATAACTGTCAAACAGGCTGGCGAAAAATCTCTCTGAAGGTTTGCGGTATCCGGCATCGCTGGAATAACATATCCCGTCAAACAGCTCCTTTATCCCCAGCTGCCGGATCTCATACTCGGTAAAAACAGCCTGAGCATTCGACAGCAAGTATACTTTTTTGCCGTCATCACGAAGTTGTTTTAATAGTTCAGCTGCATTTCTGAACATTTTCATCTCATCCATTGAAAGCAGACGGAATACCACTTCGGTTTCGCAGATGAGAGCTTTATCAGCTTTTACTCCTTTGAATTCATACAGCATTCTGAAAACTTCTGCCAGATCTATTTCGATGAAATGATGCTCTTTTTCCTTTTTCAGTCTCAGATCCTCCTGACGGCAGAATTCAATATACTTTTTCTGCAGCTCTCTGGCATGGTAAAAAGCTCCATGCTGTTTCATGAAGACAGCCAGATTGTCCCACAGAAATCTCTTTTTCTCGTTGGTCCAGATCTCGCACAGTGTTCCGTAAAAATCAAATATGTAATTCCTGTATCTATTTATCTGCATATGATAATTCATCAATATCCTCCAGGTACTTTCTGAATTCCGCATCATCAGGATTGATCTGCAGCACATAGCAGATGCTGCCCTTCAGTCTTTCCAGATATCCCTTTTCATCTCTGCCGATTCTTGCAAGATGTTCAGAAAGACCGTGTCTTTGAATGAAATACATCTGTTTTCTGATTTCTTTCCTGTATTCTCTGGAAACCTGCCGTTTCTCATTAACTACCAGTCCAGTCACACATTGTCTGTGTGAGCGGCAGATCACTCTGGTCTTGGAATCATTAAGCTCCATATCAAGCTTATATAGTTCTCTTCTGACTTTCCTGATCACCCCTGATGGATCAAAGTCTCCGGAAAAGGTCATGTCATCAGAATACCTGGTGTAGGAAATGTTCTTCTGATTACACCAGTTTCCGACTTCATAGTCGAATTCTCGCATAACCAGATTAGATATGAAAGCTGAAGTCGGAGCCCCCTGCACCAGATGGTCATCATAGGTGCACAGATATGTAAACAGCATGCCGACTGATTTCGGAAAGAGTTCTATCGGGAAACAGGAATTATAAATGTCAAGAAACCAGATATTTTCAAAGAAATTCCTGATATCAAGTTTCAGGATCATTTTCTGACCGACATGAGGCTGAGCATTGTCCAGAAGAGATTTTCCTTTGCTGTAGGCTGTAGCGTATGGTGAAACCCTCATGTCCTCCAGAACTTCCGTGAGGATCCTCTTCTGAATATGTTTCAGAATTCCGGAAGGCTCATAAATCGTCCTCATTTTTCCGTCATGTTTTCGAAGCTGAAATTTTGTGTAATGTTTTCGTACATCATTGGCAATGGCATAAAGCGTTCTGATGTATTTCTGCCTGTCATCACAGTCAAACAAATTAAGAGACAGCAGATAGTCATTACATTCCTTAACTCCGATGTAATCCCACATTCTGCTGTCTCCCTTCTGCAGTACTAAAGATATTGAAATATGGAAGTGGGCGGAGCGAAGCCTCCTACATGAAATGTAGTATCGCCCACTGTAATATTGCAATTGATCCCGGTAATAAAACTGTCCCTTAACGACTCGCTAAGGCAGGAATTGCTCCAATCACTACTGCAATTGTATTATATCATCACTCATGCTGTTTTCATATAAGACCGTAGTGCTGCAGCCCTTTGTAGACTCCGTCACTGTGTATGTTATCGGTAATGTATTCAGCCACAGCCTTGGTCTGATCAACCGCATTGCCCATGGCAATCCCGTGACCGGCTTTCTGAAGCATGCACATGTCATTAATGCCATCCCCAAAAGCGTAGGTATTCTCAATAGGAATATTTAATCTTTTCGCGACCCGGATAATGGCATCGCCCTTATCGACTCCCAGAATGGTTACGTCAGCAGAAGGATGAGGTCCATGCAGATTCAGAAGACATACATCCTTAAGTACAGCCCGGATTTCTTCAAAATGTTCCCTGCTGCGATAGTAAATGTCTCCGTTATATATTCTGAGATTACTGAAATCAGAACACTTTTCCATATATTCCGCATCTCCGGTAATCTTCAGATATTCAAAACCTTCTTCGACACCGCCATAATATCCTTTTTCGCTGGTATGAAATACATAGCCTGCCCTAACGGCATCGAGTCTTTTGATGATCATTTCAAGAACATCATCATCAAGAGGTTCATCAAAAATAACCGTCTCACCGTAAACTGCCAGTCTGCCGTTATTACAGATAAAGCCATCAGCATATTCCCTGAAATTTCTTCTGGCATAATTGACGTTACGCCCTGTGCAGATGAAAACCAGATCGCCATGCTGACGCAGTTTACGTATTCCTTCTGCTGCTGAAAAAGGAACTTTTTTGCCTGTAGCCAGAGTGCCGTCAATATCAAAAAAAACGATGTTCATGATGATTTACCTCTATTTAAATTGTAACGCAATCATCTGATTACAGATATAACAAAGCATTATAAAACCGCAGCGAGCGCTGCGGTTATGGATTAATACCTGAACATTACTTCCAATGTATAGTTAGGAGCAACCTGACTGAATACCGGCTGGAATACTTCCCAGACGACCTGTTTGGCAAACTTGTCAGCTTCAAGCTGAATATTGTCTTCCAGCAATTTGAGCTTCATCTTTTCCCGAGCCTGATTCTGCAGTTCGGCAACCTGTTCGACTGTCAGTTTCAGATCACCGAAAGCCAGGAAGCCTTTTTCGAGATCTCCGAACTCCATGTCCTGTGATTGAATATTGATAGGTTCAAGTACAGCGTGCGGTATCAGCAGGTAAACCTTCTGATTGGCGTTATCAACGGTAATGTTATCCATGACCAGTTCACTCAGGTCAACGGTATAAACAGCAGTTCCGTTATATGTTACCAGCTTGGTCTTGTTGAACATTTCCAGATTGAACAGACCGGCATTTGTTATCTTGGTGACATCAGATATCTTATATGACAGGACTTCAAGTTTCTTCAGCTTGGTCTTATCACTTAAAACAGGTTCCCGGAAATCGGCAGCCGTATATCCGAAAATACCGTGATTTTCAATTGTCGTATCATAACCTTCTACAGGTTTGTTCACGTTGAAAAGTCCGCTGAAACCTGTGAAGCTTACCTTAGGAAGTATCAGCATCATAACAGCCATGATGGCCAGTGCAGGGATGATAAGCTTGGTAAAGATCGTTTTCAGTATTTCCGTACCGAATCCGGTTCTGTAACCCCGTCTGGCACCTTCTTCCGCTGCTTTCTTAACTTTTTCAAGGAATTCCTGTTCATTAAAATCATCTTTAAATTCAGACATTCTAACTACCTCCTTTCAAGCCAATGATATTCTATCATATCTTTCTGAAAAAACATCATTTATGACTTCAATCACATTATTTACTATATTTGTGCGTTAGAAGTAATGCTTTTTCATGGGAAAAGCATAAAATAGCCTTTAAATAATTGAATGATTTCCACCACATTAGAGCAACTCTAAGATATTCCGAAAACCCGTTTCTACCTGATCCTTTCCAGATCTCTTCTGAAGCGTTCTACGCTTTTTCTGATTTTACGAAGCTGTTTCCGCTCATTTCGGTCGATTTCTCCATCATCTTTGGAAGCAGCGAGCTCACAGGCCTGCTCAAAGCTGTCCAGATACTGAATCATGGTATTCAACTGCATTTTTATGTAACTGTTCATTCATTTTCCTTCCTGACAGGATGCCTTATAACTGTCTTCAGCTTAGTGGGATCGGCTTTACGCGGATCACTGAGATATATTTCATGATGTAATCTGCTTTCACTGATATCAAGAACATATCCCTTTTGACGCATGAAATCATCCATCAGTTTTACTGTTGCAGGTTCATCATCATAGCTTCCGATATGCATGCACTGTACACAAAGCCCTTCTTCATAGTGAAGGTATTCAACCTTTGAAAAATCCATTTTCTTCTTTCGGGTTGCTTCCTTAACAGCCCAGTTAAAATCTTCTTCTGTGACAAAATCAGGCAGTCTTATTACGGATATCCAGTTGAAGTCTTCCTTATGCCGGTAATCTATCCCATCAATTCCATCTTGCCACCAGAAGCCTTCCAGAGGCGGTACTACATACTCAAAATATCCGTCAATCCGATGGCCGCTTTTATGACTCATCTTAATGGTATAAGCTATTCCATACAGCAGATTGATTGCTTTTTTATATTCGCCGTCTTCATCATTGGGATTTCCTCTTCCCCTGACTGCTATGTAATTAAACGGCGGCACTTCTACCATTGATGGCTTGTCTGAAGGCATGTAAAATTCCTTATATTCCTTTTTGAAATCAAAAGCCATGCTTACCTCCTTAAAACATACTGAGCTGATATGGAGAATTCCTGATCATCAGTCTCATCATCAAACAGCTGTCTGTCATACATGATGTTCTGATGTTTCAGACACACTTCCAGCAGGAACAGATAGATGCCGATATCGATACGGTTATAATACGCCACCATATCTGCCGGCATGATTCCTCTTTTGCCTGTTTTTTTATATCGGTAAACTTTCAGTCTGTTTCCTTCATTTTCCGTATACCAGGGCTGCGTATTGCAGGCACTTGGTGTAAATCTTACGATATCGGCTACTCCAAGGTCCTCACCTTTCCATACCTCAGCCAGAGGCTTTCTTTTTGCCTTGAACATATCCTTGCGGAACTTTTCCCGCGGCATTGAAGCAATGGCTATCATTATTACATAATCAAGACCGTTTAACTGCTTCTGCTCGGTTTTGCCTATTCCGAACCACAGAGAACCAATATTTTCACTGGCTAGATACAGCTCTATCTGTTCACCAATATATCCAATATTTCGCAGATATCCTTTCTTTTTCTCACTGTAAAAAAGTATGCAGTACTGGGCACCCCTTTTGCAGGAGGTTTCGCTTTCGGGAACGATCCTGATTTCAGTTTTAATCTCAGGATCAAGCGGTTTAGCCTGACTTATAAAATTCTCAAGTCTGCATATCTGTTCTTCAGTCATATCACCTGCTCTGTCCCTGAACAGATGAAAGGATTTTCGCTTGAATATCATTTCATAGTAATCCATTTTTTTATCTATCAGCTTTCTATTACATTTTAGCATGCTTTAAAAATATCTGACAGTTTACACAAAAAAACCGTTTCCTGTGAAACGGTTAATTATACCCGGTTTTATGCAGTTTCCGCATTTTCAACAGATGGCTGATCACCTGATGACGTATCAGCTTTATCTGTTTTTTTGATTACCAGCTGTTCCTTATATTTTGTTGCAAAGGCAAAACACCCAAAGGCCAGGTAGTATATTCCAAGAGACAGCACATGAATCAGCAGCGTTTTGCGTGAAACTTCATGAACAAACAGCAGCACATTGGATATTGCCAGTAAGATGGCACCATAGCGGATCTTCTTAGGCATTGTCAGTGAAGTTACCACTGCAGCTGTAAGAATAACGCTGTATGCAGCCATCCGGTACAGCATGTTGGCCGTTACGGATTTGACCGTCGAAATGATAAAGACACATAAAACAATGCTCAGTGCCCATACGATCCATTGCCATCTGTCAGGCTTGTCATAATTGGCAAAGCGATATGCCAGCACTGCTTCCGCCGCACCGAACATCAGCATTCCGCCTATGAAGCTGAAGTTAATGGTCATATCTCCAAACACACACAGCGTCAGAGCAACGAATATGTCTCTGCTCAGCAGACTTGGCTGGCGGCTGTATCCCTTGTAGCAGATATAAAGCAGCAACAGTCCGATAACCAGTTTCATCATTGATCTGGTCATCATGAACTGCGGCATTAACCAGTACAGTAATTCCTGCAGCATGAACATGGCGATTGAACCGAAAATGCAGGCAGCCGGCTTTTTGTTATAGACAACATCGTCAGGAATAAGATTCAGTCTCTTCTTTCTTCTGACTTTATGTCCTCCCACAGCCCAGGTAATCAGCATACCGCCCACGCATATTACTACGATCGGTATGCAGTAGAGAATTATTACTATCTGTCTCCAGCTGAGATTCAGAATATTGGCATTTTCCAGAGAAATCGCCAGTTCAGACGTATCGGAACTGCTCATCTTGACAACATCAAAGGTACTTCCGGCAACAATGGCAAAGTTACCAATCGTATTATCATTGCTCTTCTCAGGAGAATACAGTATATCAAAGGTTCCTTCATCCATTTCTGAATAGTAAATCTGACTTAAAGCATTATCTGTATAGCCTACTCGTAACGGAATGGCATGCATTTCAACCTTCTGTTTTTCCTTTGATACAACAGCTATGCTGTAAGCTCTGTCATTAGGCAGAAGTATGATCCGCTCCCCATTCACTCTTTCCATAAACAGATCCGGAGCATTCTCTGTTTTATCATAAACAATACCGCCAATTTCCGTACTATCAGTGAAAGTGCCATCGGTCTTAAGACATTTCACCAATCCATATACAGGCGCAAATTCAAAAACAGCTACGTCAACATTTCCATCTATGACTAATCTGGTGTATTTTATGGAATCGGTAAACAGTTCCTTAGGATTATCTGTTGAAAACAGCCAGGAAAGATATACTTCCGGAGTATGCTCTCTTGCCAGATTTCCCACAAGTGTTGCATCATCGTTGCGGTATTTTGCAGTCACGCTGTTTTTGGAGGCCAGACCGGATATCGTATAAGCCAGATATGTCAGCATGCCATTGGCTTCTCTCTGATTTTTCTCGTTTATCAGTTCCTTGTTGCCGGCCATTTCCATCAGACAGGTCATGATGTTTGAAGCAGTCTTTTTCTCCCACATGCGGACAAAGGCGCTCTGCATGTATTTTGAATAAACTGTGCTTGTCGGAGCAATTTTCAGCAGATAGTTCAGAAACAGTCTTAATCTGGTATCCCATTCAACGTTATTGAAGAAATCCAGGCCGAAATGTTCACTGTGAACCTTATTAGCCCTGGCAACCATGATATTGTATTCACTGTCTGTTTCCTGTGAAGGAGTATATAGTGTTATGCCATAACGGTCAAAGCCCCAGTCGGCAAAGGCAACCTGGGTAACAGGGTCCATTTTACCGCAGATATTGAAAATGTTAGGATACTTACCGGCATGTGGTTCTTTCGTCGTTCTCGGTGTGGCAAAAGTATAGGCGTAGACATTGTCATTGTCAAAAAGGTCCGTATCAATGAGTCTGGCCGAGAAGATGTTGCTGACAGCAGCAGCACGGCTGAATCCCGCTACCCAGACCTTTATGCGTTCATTTGACAGATTTTCAGCGGCAATATAGCCAAACAGTCGGTCAAAGACCTCACCGGCAGCACTGGAGAAACCCAGATGGTCCAGGCCATCGCCGCAGGTGAAATTGGACATCCATTCATTGCTGTAACCGCCTCCGCACACTCCGACAGCGATCAGGACAAAATCTCCCTGATCATCGGTAAGATGCTTATGCCGCATGACCGTAGAAACAGTATATAAAGAAGGATTCTTGTCATAGTCATCCGTTCTCATTCCGGTAAACTGACAGCCATCTAAAAACTTGTGCAGATGATCAGCCGGATTTTCCTTGGCATCAGGGTCAAGATTTGGTCTGAAAGATGAAACAGCCATGCCCAGCGATAATCTGGCCAGTTTATGATTGTATACTGAAGCCGGCTGACAGAACCACTTATCGTTGTACTCAAAAGTCCATCTGCCCAGAGTTTTGGTCGTATTAATGTCAAAAAGCGCCTCAACGGTATACGTACCTTCTTCTTCCTGCTCTTCTGCCCGGGCAGTCAAGCAGAAAGTCGGCACCAGAAAAATTAAGGCAATAATTATTATCAACAGTTTTCTGACTATGCTCTTCATTATCAAAACTTCTTTCTCACTATATTTATTTTATAGAAACAAAGACCATTAAATCAATAATAAAAATGAAGGCTTCTGTAAAGCTTTCTGTCACAAAAAAACATCTGCAATACGTTAACAGATGTTTTTTATCTTATCTCATTCCTGCTTTCCCCTGTACTCAATACAGAGCATCGTAAGGTCATCAAACTGTTCAGCATCCTGAACAAATTCATCAACAGCCTTTCTCATATTCTGGAGGGTCTGTTCAGGACTTACATTCGGATCCACATTAAGCGTTTCTACTACTCTGTCGGTACCGAACATCTTTTCGTCCTTATTGGTGGCTTCAGGCAAACCATCCGTATATACAAATACCTTGGAACCAGGTTCCAGATATATTTCATACTCCGTATACTTCATATGCTGCATGGCACCCAGAACAAGTCCGTGTTTGTCCTTAAGCATTTCATAGTTACCGTCAGGGCGCTTTATCATAGGGTACTCATGTCCGGCATTGCAAGCTGTCAGTTTGCCAGTGGAAATTTCAAGTATTCCGATCCAGACAGTTAAGAACATTTCAGCTTCATTATGAGAACACAATGCCTCATTCAGCTGAGCCAGAACTCTGTCACACTTCTTGATCATCATGGCCGTGTTTCTCAGAATTATAACTGAAATCATCATAAACAGAGCTCCCGGAATACCTTTACCGGAAACGTCAGCTATCGTCAGGCACAGATGATCATCGTCTATGAAGAAATAGTCGTAGAAGTCACCGCCGACTTCACGTGCTGGATCCATGACACCGAAGATTTCAAATTCCTTATTGTCAGGGAATGGCGGATTTTCATGCGGAAGCATTGACGCCTGAATGCGTTCAGCCAGAGACAGTTCAGCACTCATTCTTTCGTTTTTTGCGGTATATAGCTGAATGTCGTTGATATACATTTTCATTCTTTCCGTCAGTGAACGGAAGGAATCAGCCAGTACCTGGGTTTCATCATCGGTATTCATATCCCATTTGAAATCCAGGTTGTCACCTTCTATGGCCTGTACTTCTTCAGTCAGAGCCTTAATAGGCTTGACGATTTTTTTGGACAAAACCATGGAATTAGCCAGAGCAAAAGCCAGTGCGCAGGCAAATACAGACACCATCATTACCAGAGAATGTCCGATCAGCATGTTTGTATTGCCAATAGCCTGCTGAGTCAGATCACTGAGTTTTTCCCGCATCATTGCTGTCGGTTCTTCCACGGATACCTGTGATAATATTACAAATACTGACCATCCTACGGTCTTAAGCGGTGCATAAGCAACATACTGGTCAGCACCATCTATTTCCAGCATGGCAATCCCTGTTGCTCCGTTTACGGCATCGGTAGCGATCTCTGCGATGGAACCGTCCAGAGTTCTTAAGTCCGGTCCTCCATCAACAGCTGCCAGTGTGCCTTCGCTGTAAGTTGAAAACAGAACCTGTCCCTTGCGGTTCAGGATGCAGGAATTACCGCTGGCACCCAGATCGACGTTTTTAACAAGACTTTCTAACGCATCCAGATACATGCCGCCCCCGGCTACCGCTACAAGCTTTCCGTCTTTATATACCGGAACACCGCACATTATTCCCAGCTGAGGTGTATGAGCATCCCTTACTACAGGAGTAAAGTATGGTTCACCGCTCTCCCTTGCACCTATGTACCACGGTCTCCGTCTGGCATCAAGAGGCATGATGTTACCGGCATCATCAAACTTGCTGGCAGCTATGTAGTCAGCCTGAACCATGAATCCTGACTCTGTAGCGACATAAATGGAAGCGAGATCATCAAACTGGCTGTTTACTGACATCAGAGTATCACCGATATTACCCAGCAAGCCAAGTTCATGTACGATCCGCGAATCATTGGGATTTACATTATCAGAATACAGCACCTGCAGTGACAGTTTGCCGTTATTCTCCTTTTTTGGCGGCCGGACTGTTTTCTGCACATACCGGTTTGGATTTCCATATATCCGCTCAGCGTCAGCCGCAACGATACGGACAGCTCTTTCAAAGTCAATGAAAAACCCGTCAGCTATGCTGGCTTTATCGTGAGCCAATTCCACAAGACGCTGCTTGGAAACCTCGGTCATTGAAGTAGATGAAATTGCAGTTACCGATTCTCCAACTTCCTTGTTGGTACTTATTACTACATCGGATACGTCTTTCATTGAAAGCATGAAAATGACTCCGACAATCAGTAAAGTCACAATAATAACACCAACCATTACCATTGAGATTTTTTGCCCCAGTGATTTTACTTTGAACATATCCGATCCTTTCATTCAGCAGTTTATATAACTATCTTGTTTTCATCATTATATCAGTAAAAAAATGCATATTTCCACAGATTTAAATCCTGTTGAGATATTCATCAAGAGTGTCGCTGACCCTGCGCGGACCTCTTACAGCTCTGATGCCGAATTCATTCAGTTTTCTGAAAGTACAGTAATCAGCCGGATACTCTTTCAGCACATCCATTTTCATCAGCCGTTTCATGGAAACGTTACGGCTGCTGAATTCATAAGGTATTCCTGTTTTTCTTACCACGCATTTATAGCGTATGGCTGATACAGGAGCACCAACGTACATGTAGACAATGTCTCCCTTTTTTATTCCCTGTCCCTGTTTCCAGTCAACACCCTTTATTTTTCTGAATGCTTTGTCAATGTCATAATAAGCCGGATTGGCCGGTACGATCCATATGTCTGGATTCACATCCACGGGCTTTCCGGCATTTACGATCAGCGAACGGCTCACTTCTACCAGATCCATGATATCTTCATCACTGACTGTATTATCCAGCACTATGCTTATCCAGCTGTTGCGGTTCATGTGATAACAGTCATAAATACCGGGAGTTCTGAGAAGTTCGGTTCTGTCTTCAGGTTTTATCTTTACATTAAGTATTTCAATTATCTGGTCATTATCACCGGCAAACATGCGGTTAAAAGGTATGCTCATTATTAACCCGTACCATTTTCCGTTTCCAGGATAGCGGAAGACTCCGTAATCCGTCATTTTCCTGAATGGGAAATCAGGGACTTCACCATATCTGTTCTTTATTTCTTCGGCAATGCGGTTTGACTGAGCAAACAGAAAATGCTGGGCTCTGCAGCAGTTTTCCTTTATCCTGCCGAGAATCCTTTCATACTCTTCCCTTATTTGGGCAACATATGTACCTGATATGTTTCTGACATGAATCGGGTAATATTCCTCATTACTGTCATTGTCCCATACTGTACATTTCAGATCATCATGATCATCTACCGTGATTCTGGCACTGAAATGACCATCCATGAAATCTTCACTGTAAAAATAGCCTTTCTCTGTTTTTGCAAAACCAAAAGGCTCCAGTTTTTCTTTATCAAGCAGTGTTTTTCTGAAAATGTCTTCTTCTATCTGCATATGCATTTATTCCTCTGTCAGGAAACAGGCAACCTGATGTTCTTCGGCTATTTCCCTGCTGCTGCATCTTTCGGAGAGGCATCTTTCTTTCCTGTAAGGACATCTAGGCGCAAATGGGCAGCCGCCGGTCTCAATCCGATCATTTCTGACTGTGAATTCTTCCTTCTCTTCAAAAGGTGAAGGAACAGCAGAAAGCAGAAATCTGGTATATGGATGAACCGGATCATTTATTATATCTTCAGTTTTTCCCATTTCCATTATCTGACCCTTATACATGATCATGATGCGGTCTGCAATGTGTCTTACCACAGCCAGGTCATGTGAGATAAACAGATATGTCAGATTCTGTTCCCGCTGCAGATCTTCCAGCAGGGATATGATCTTGCTCTGATATGAAACATCCAGAGCCGATACCGGTTCATCACAGACAATGAAATCCGGGTTTGTACCAAGTGCTCTGGCAATTCCCACTCTCTGAAGCTGACCGCCTGAGAGTTCATGAGGATAGCTGTTTTTTTCCTGCCGGCTTAATCCAACCTTTTCCAGTAATCCTACAGCTTCCTTCCTGTTCTTCAGTCCTTCTGCTACGATGCTTTCCACGGTCCAATATGGATCAACCGAGTTATATGGATCCTGGAAGATGATCTGATGACCGTTAGCCTTAGTGACGATCGTGCCTTCATCAGGCTTCAGCAGCCCTGCCAGGCATCTTCCCAGCGTTGTTTTACCGCAGCCTGATTCACCGACCACGCCAAGGGTTTCCCCTTTGTAAAGCTTAAAACTGACATCATTCAATGCCTTTGTTATCTTATCCCCGGAATGAAAAGTTCTGGTCAGGTTACTTACTTCGATCAATACTTCTTTCATTACCATACCTCTTCAAGCACACAGGCGCAGCTGTGCCCGTTCAGCATTCTAGTTTCAGGGTCCTTTTCAAAGCATTCCTTTCGCGCATAAGGACAGCGCGGTGCAAAACTGCAGCCTGACGTTTCGTTCAGGAAACTGAACATTTCACCTTCAATAGGCATCAGTTTTCTTTCGTTTTTTCCATACTTTATGGAAGGAATGGTCTTAAGCAGAGCCTGCGTATATGGATGCAGAGGGAAATTGAAAATATCCCTGATCCTGCCTTCTTCCACTACTCTGCCTCCATAGAACACGGAAATGCTGTCAGCAATTTCCGCTGCCACATCCAGAGAATGCGTAATAAACAGAACAGCCAGCTGTCTGTCTGCAGCCAGTTTCTTAAGCAGCTGCAGTATTTCTTTCTGTATTGTTACATCCAGAGCCGTTGTAGGCTCGTCTGCGACTAATATTTCAGGTTCGTTCAGTAATGCCATCGCGATCATAACACGCTGCCTGAGGCCTCCGGAAAGCTCGTGAGGGTATTTTTTCATAATCTCTTCAGGATTTCTGATACCACAGGCTTCCAGCATTTCCGCTGTTTTTCCCATAGCCCGTTTTCTGTTAGTCTTTCGTATGATGTTAATGGTTTCAGCCATTTGGTTTTCAATTGTATAAAGCGGATCAAGCGCGCTGAAAGGGTCCTGGAAAACAACGCCAAGCTTACTGCTGCGCAGTTTTCTCATGTCACTCTGACCGCTTCCAAGCATGTCAGTTCCGTCAATGATGATCCTGCCGCTTTCAATCACGGCATTTTCAGGCAATAAGGCAATAAGAGAATTTACCAGCGTACTTTTACCGCACCCTGATTCTCCGACAACTGCTCTGATCTGTCCCTTTTCAAGTGAAAGACTGACATCTCTCAATACGTGACGTCGTCCTTCTGGTATGCGATATATGACATTAAGATTTTCAATTGAAAGGATCTTACTCATGCAGATACTCCTTTGGATCAAGTGCATCTCTTAAGCCATGTGTAATCAGCGTTACACACAGAACACTCAGGGAGATGAAAAGACAAGGTATGAAAACCAGGAAGCCACGGCTTCCGATCAGATGGAAGTAATCAGCTACCATTCGGCCCCATTCCGGGGTTGGAGATGAGATACCGATTTCCAGATATCCCAGAACACTGCAGGCAACTATGCTGGCAGCATATGTTGAGCTGAACCGTACGAGAATGGTTGAATACACATTGCGTAAGACATGTCTGGTAATAATGTGCCAGTTGCTTTTTCCCAATACCTTTGCTGCTGAGATGAACTCTGCATCACGCAGTTTCAGAACTGAAGATCTGACAGTCTGAGTAACCGATGGAATCCTGGCAATCGCGACTGCCAGGGAAAAATATCCCTGTCCCCAGCCCAACGAAACCTCCATTATGATGACGATCAGAATATACGGTACAGCTGATACTGCCTCACAGACAGATACGACAGCCTTATCAAAAACACCGCCCAGATAAGCTGAAAACATTCCCAGAAGCGTACCGCAGGTCACCGCCAGGCAAGTTGACAGTAAAGACAGTCCAAGGGTATAACGGCCTCCAACCATCATTCTGGTAAACATGTCGCGTCCCAGATTGTCCGTACTGAAAGGATGCTGTAAGGAAAACGGCGCATACTGCTGATCAAGATGCAGAGACGAATAATCATTGAAACCCAGCAACGGGAAAATCAGACAGCTCAGAATGACTAAGCAGAAAATCACAAGCGATATCAGTGCTGTCCTGTTACGTACAAATCTCTTTAAGGCTCTTTTAAACATTGTTACCGGCTCCCATCTCACTGCGGCGCAGTTTTGGATCAAATATGCAGTAAAGTATGTCTGAAACAATGTTAAAGACAATGATGACAATGGCAATTACCATTGTACAAGCCAGTATGATGCCGTAATCGCGGCTGTTGATGGCCTGAATCAGGTAGTATCCTATTCCCGGAATGGCATAAAACCATTCTGCAATGAATGTTGACACAAATATGGATGCCGTCATTTCCTTTATGGTCGCAATGGTAGGCAGCATGGCATTTTTAAGAGCATGTCTGAAAAGAATGACGTTTTCTTTCTGACCGCGGCTGCGCAGATTACGGACATACGGTTTATTGAGTTCCTCAATGATTTCAAAACGGCAGATCTGAATTGTATTAGCCAGTGCAGAGGCACTGATCGTTATGGTCGGCAGAATGAAATTTATGGGCTTGCTGTAGCCGAACACCGGCAGAAGCCTCAACCCGACACAGAAGATCATAGCCAGATAGATTGCCAGACAGAAAGGCGGTATGCTGGCTGTTAACATCGAAACAACTGAAATGATCCTGTCGAGCCAGGTCCCCCTCTTGCTGGCTGCCAGAGTCCCCATGAAGATTCCGACAACAACTATGAAAACTAGACCGATGAGCGTCAGTAACAGCGTCAGTCTGGTGCGTGTCAGGATCTCTGCAGACAAATTATGATGTCTGAATCCGCTGGCAAAATGAAATCTGGTAATTACATCGTATGTGTATCTTACGTAACGGCTGAACAGATTAGGTTCAGTCCTGAAAAATGTGAATAAACGATCCAGCAGGTCACCTGATCCCTGAATGCCCAAATAACCCAGACGTGATCCGGGTATGTAGGTAAGAATGGCAAATACGGCAAACATAGCTGTCAGAAGAACGGCTATGGCACCAAGGATACGGTTTCTGATGAATCTGAACATAAGAGAATTATAATCTTTTTATATTAAAAGAAAAAGCGTTCTGCATATAAAACAAAAGGCATATAATAAGGGTGTAAGGACCGGAGAAAACAATTATATGACTATAGCAACAGTACCTCTGAAACTGATAGTACAGGGTCTGGAAGCATCTTCCGAACCGTTCCGTCAGTATCTGGACATTGAAGAAATGAAAATAGTATCCCTTCCACAGAATCATCCTCAAGATGATTCTTCCCCAGAAGAACTGGAACTGTCTGAGCAGATAAAGCAGCTGTATAAAAAAAGATATTTCCCGCTTCCTGATCCCAGACAAATCGACGATTACCGCATAATGCGTAATTTCGTTTACAGTCTGAACGAAGGTGATGTCAAAGACGAACTGGAAAGCGCCCTGCACGGTAAAGGGGCTTTCAGAAGATTCAAAAGTGCCGTTCACTATACCGGAATGAATAATATCTGGTACAGTTTCAGAGATACCGTTTACAGAGAAATTGCCGTAAAATGGTGTCAGCAGAATAATTTAAATATCGATTTATAAAAAAGGTCCGAATTCCATTTCAGACCTTTATTCATTTTCAGTATACATCTTGAGCATTATATTGCGGAGTTTTTCATTTTCAGCAGTAAGGTCAGCATCTTCATTTATCTTATATGCTTCCCCAACGTAAATTCTTACTCCTGTAGAAAACGTTCCCTTGGCAATCATCGGAACAATGCTGGCTCCTGTTTTCTGGGCCATTCTGACTGCCCCGTACTTAAACGGAAGCAGAGGCTCATCAGTGCGGTTTCGGGTTCCCTCCGGGAAGATGCCGATGACATGACCGTCTCTTAGCATCTGTTCAGCTTCGTTCATGGCTTTATGGTCATGAGCCTGTCGGTCAACAGAAATAGTACCGGCCAGACGGAAGAAAACCCTGAATCTGCTTTCATGAAGCTCTTTTTTAGCCAGAAAATGAACTACCCTTTTAGTCACCAGACATGCCCAGGCCGGATCAGGATTATATCTGTGATTAAGACAGATAATAACCGGTCCTTCTGCAGGAATGTTTTCCTTACCATGCACCTTAGGGCGAAAAGAAAGAGCTACCGGAAACAGGAATGCCCTGATCAGTTTATATGAAGGCTCATATTTAACATAATCCGCAGTTACAGAACTCATACTTAGATTATATTATCTATCATCTCTTAAAACAAACATATTTATTTCTCTGTGATATATAATGGAATAAACATCAATCAAAGGAGGTATTGCAAATGCCTAATCACTATCCGGATAAAGCTGTCTGTCCAGAATGCGGCTGGGTACATGATTTCACCGTATACCCTGTAGTCAATGCTGAAACAGATCCTGAACTGAAAAAGAAACTGCTGAACGGAGAACTGTTCACAACCACCTGTCCTGAATGTCTGAACACTTTCCGGGTGATATTTGACTGCCTTTATCATGACCCTGCCAGAAAACTCATGGTGCAGTTCTGTCCTCCGGAAAAGACAGAAACATACCGTAAGATCTTTGATGATCTGAATCAGGAAAACGGCAGATTCAAAGATTATACACTGAGAATAGTAAATGGTTATTACGATCTTGTAGAGAAAATACAGATTGCTGATAACGGTCTGGATGACAGAATCATGGAACTGTGCAAGCGTTTCACAGCCGGGAATCTTTCCAATAAGGTCAGTTATGAATTATACGATGTCAAGTTCTTTGTCCGGGATGACGGAGTCAGAAATCTCGCGCTGTTCAGCGAAGAAGGTCCCCAGAATGTCCTTGAACTGCATGATGAATTATATGAATTAATGTCAGACTTGCTGAAAAACATCGACATTGGAGATCTTGATCCATACATTGTAGATGCTGAATGGTCCAATAAAGCAGCTGAAAAGATAAAAGAAGCTGACAGCAAGCCTTCTCAGGAGTATGTATCATGAAACCGGAAAGCAGTATCGTATTTCTGCCAGTCAGTGATATTGGAGAAACTGTCCGTTTCTACCGTGACGCTCTGAAACTGCCTGTCCATCAGAAACAGTCAGACAGACTGTACATTTTTGATACCGGTTACGGTTACTGGGGATTCTGTCAGTATGATGATGATCGAAAACCGCTGTCAGGACCTCAAGGTGTCTGTCTTTCACTTAACCTTCCGGACAATGAAGCTGTCATAAATAAGTATGAAGAACTAAAGAACAGCTGCCGTGTCTATAAACGGCCTGCCAGACATCCGCAGTTTCCCGTTTATTCATTCTTCCTGATAGATCCGGATGAATATCTTGTGGAATTCCAGAAAATTGCAGAGTTATAATTTTATTCAGGAGGTATAAATATGCACGCAATACAGCAATTGCCGGATAACTATGAACCCGTTCTCGAAATGAATCTCCAGAAAAACAAGAAAACTGCCTTACAGGTTAACGGTCTGGCAGTTGGACTGACAATCCTGCTTATGCTGATAGGAATTATAATCCATCCTCTGCGTTTCAATCTGGAGACTGATGAGGATTTCAAAGCATTCATAATAAAAATGATCGTCATTTCTGTAAGTTATATAGCTTATATAATCCTTCATGAGTTCACCCATGGCGTTGCCATGAAGCATTTCGGAGGGCAGAAAGTCCAGTATGGCTTTACGGGCATGTATGCCTTTGCCGGAAGCAAGGAAGACTATTTTGACAGATATGCCTATCTCAGAATCGCTCTGGCACCATTAACGGTATGGGGCATCATTTTCCTGATACTGAATATCGTTGTTCCGCAGGACTGGTTCTGGGTTATATATTTCCTGCAGATTGGAAATATCTCCGGGGCAGCCGGTGACATCTTCGTTTCGTGGAAAGTATCAAAAATGCCCGACACTCTGTATGTCAGAGATACGGGCATTGACATGACTGTATATGACAGAAAGCACGCAGCCTAATCAGCAGCGTGCTTTTTCTTTTCTTCATTAAGCATTACTTCAATAGCCAGACCGCCTAAGGAGGTTTCCCTGAATTCCACCGGAATCTTTTTCCCGGTATGTTTCATGACACTGACCACCATGTCAAAGCTGACACGGTTCTGTTTGAAGGAACCTATGTATTTGGCATATTCCATGGCATCAAGACTTCTTAATACCGCAACACCATTTCTTTCAATGCAAGGTATCTGCACATAGCCTCCTACCGGATCGCATGTAAGCCCCAGATTATGTTCCATGGCAACTTCCGCAGCATATTCGATCTGGGAATTCGACAGGCCTTCAACATGAGAAGCCATGGCAGCCCCCATGGCACAGGCAGTACCTATCTCAGCCTGACATCCGCCCACTGCACCGGAAATGGAAGCATTTTTCTTTACAACGTTGCCAACTATTCCGGCAACGGCCAGACCTTCAAGGATTCTTTCTTCCGGTATGCCTTTTACCGTATAATACATGGCCAGAGCACTGACAATGCCGCTTGAACCTAAAGTAGGTGCCGTAACAACAGTCTTTCCCGATGAACTCTGCTCCATGGCAGCATAGGCATAGCTGCTTACCAGCAGCCTGTCCGCAACTTCCGGGCCTGCCTTCTGAGACTGCCGGTAGATTTTTCTGGCTACCTTTTCCAGATGCAGATTACCCGGCAGATAACCATCCTGAGTCAGTCCCTCCTCTATAACCGACACCATCTGATTCTTAACCGTTCTCAGATGCTCTTTTATATCCGGTTCTCTTTCATAGACGTACTGGGCAAAACTCCAGTTATTTTCCTGACACACCTGAACGATTTCAGTAAGTGAATTCTCCGGATAAACATTCGGATCAGCTAAAGGAGGTAATCCCTTTACCGCTATCGCACCTCCGCCTACAGAGTATATTTCCATTTCATTCTGTCGGCCATCACAGTAAAATCTCATGGTATTGGGAACCGGAGTCATTTCCTTCATGAAAACAACGTCCGTTTTCTCCCGACCGAAATAATCATATATGACTTTGTCTGTCATATGCCCCTTACCGGTCAGTGACAGTGATCCATATAATTCCACGGTGTAGTGATGGCGGTTCGGATATATCCCGTAATAGTATTCGCAGGCTTTTCTGACACCCAGAGAATGGGATGAGCTTGGCCCCGGACCTATTCTGTATAATTCTCTCAATGATTCCATGTTAACGTCTGGTTACCTCAATAATAAACATTTCCAGACCCAGAACCGGATCTGCCTTCCCTTTCTTGATATTCTGATCCAGCTGAGACAGTCTGGCCAGAATTCCCAGCAATTCCCTGCTGGAACGTCCCTGGGCAGACTTAAGTGTCATCGTGATGCGGTATTCCTTGGCATCATATCTTTCGGCAATGTCTCGTGTCAGATAATTCATTTCATTCAGAGCCTTAACCTGACACATGAAACGGAACTGATATGCCAGTAAGCCAATCAGTCCTCCGACATCATTCTTATTAGTAACCAGCAGGTCACGGTATATCTGTACAGCCTGATTCATATCACGGGATACAACTGCATTTGACAGCTGGAATACATCATCTTCAATATCACGGCTGATCAGAGCTCTGATTGCTCTGACATCAAGAGTACCGGGATATAGCATCAGTTTATCCAATTCACTTTTCCAGTTGAGCACATCTACAGGCAGTCTGTCCATAAGCGTATCAAAAGCCTCATTTGATATTCTTATCTTGTTATTCTGCAGATCGTATCTGACAATATTGCGGAAGCTGTCCCGGGAAACGGTATCGAAACTCTCAGTTTTCAAGCACTTTCTGAGAGTCGTATAACCCTTTTTTCTCTTATCAAAAGGCTTGTCGACGTAAATGATTAGCGTGGTAGTTTCCAGTGGATCTTCCAGATATTCCACCAGTCTGTTAACTGCCTTTTCATCGCTGGCTTTAGGAGCAACAATAAATCCCGGGTTTTCCAGAAGTACCACTTTGTTTTCCGAGAAAAAAGGTGTCGTCAGACAGGAAGCTATTACTTCTTCAATATCAAAATCCTGATTAAAGACATCAGGCTGTTCGTTCTGCAGACCCAGTTCCCTGATTATGGCATCACGGCGCATCTGCAGATTATAGACTTCCATTCCCGTAAGCAGATAATTCATATATAGAAATTATATCATTTTTTGTTTGGAATAATACCATATCTTCCGGCAGCCGTACGGTAAAGGGTAAACGGTCTGAATACCATGAATTCAACTGCATGATCCTCTTTTGTACACAGTACCTTGATTCCATAGCCTGTAAGTCTTTTCACTACAGCATCAGCAGGATGATTGAATCTGTTATTACGTCCGGCTGATATCACTGCCCATCGAGGACGGTATGTGCTGAGCAGAACATCACCGCTGGAAGTTGCAGAACCGTGATGCGCAACTTTAAGAACATCTACATCCAGCTGATTGAAATCATTTGCCAGATCTTCCTCAACCTTAATGCTGATGTCTCCAAGAAACAGAAACCCCATGTTCTGCAGTCTGAAATAGGTTATCTGTGAATTGTCATTTATGTCATCATAGCTGTACCGGTACAGAGGATCAATGAAATCGACGCCTTTGACATTTATTACATCCTGTTTTTCAAACCATACATTCCCTACTCTGAATTCCTTTACCAGGGAATGCAGACCACCGGCATGATCATAGTCTTCATGTGAAATAATTACATCAACGGAACTAAAGCCTCTGGCACGCAGATACGGCACCAGAATATCATGCCCTACATCCTTGTAATAACTGCCCCCGGTATCAATGAGAACGCCTCTGGATGAAAACGGAAAGCTGATTACGGCACAGTCTCCCTGACCGATATCCAGAAAAGTAACTCTGTAACAGACATTCAGCACACTCTGATGACTGTTTATCAGCAGCAAGCCTACAATAACAAACACGTAAGTCCTGTCTCTTTTAACTGCATATTCACTAAGCAGATAAAATATGCTCCAAAACAGAATCAGAGACACTCTGCCATTAATGAAAAAGGGAATAAAGGCGTCCATTTTTTCCAGAAGTATAGCTGACAAAGTGTTCAGTCCAGCTGAAAAAGGCAGCAGCGAAGTTATCATGGCTCCTACGTATAAAACAGAAGCCGCTCTGCTGAAAAGCGAAAACAGCCGCATTCTGACCATGTCACAGTATCCGTAAAATCTCAGCTGACAGATCGTCAGAAAAGCATATCTGATGAAAACACTGCTGTTTTCTTCGCAGAACAGATTTAAAAAGCTTAAACCCATGGGAATCAGAAAGGCTACGGTATTAATGTAATAAGGCTTAGCCAGCATCAGCATGCAGGCCTGAAAGCCCGTTCTGTCTCTTCTGCTTTCAAAGAAACGTTCACCAATCAGCCCCAAAACAACTCGCAGCCAGCTGTAGGAAAACTGAAAAACCGCCCCAAGAAACAAGGCCGTAATCAGCGTATATTCAAGAGCCTGACGTCGGTAATAATATCGTCCATAGAACTTTCGCAGACTGCCAACGAGAAAAGTGACGTGAAATCCGGCATGAGTTATGAAGTAGCGGAAATCACTGTCACTGTCCAGTCCGTTATTGAATAACAGCTGCAAAGCCCGGCTGTTGCCTTTGTTCAGATGCTGATCAAAAAGCACCCTTCTGATGCTGTTTCCCTTTTTCAGTATTCGGTAGTTATTTACATTGCCCTGATAATAAATGCCCTGACCTTTAGCCCACATGGGAAAAGTAGATACTTCAAAATTATCGTAACTGCTGATTTCTGAGTATTCAGTTTCAAATTCCACATAATCGTCCAGTCCAATCATCGGATCTTTACTGTATATCAGAACCTTGCTGAGACCGGAAGTAACTATCTGATAGCCGTTTCTCATTTCAGATATTCTTCCTTTGGTGACTTTCCCAGGTACATTGATGCTTAACAACAGAAATAAAAACATCAGCACATAAACTGATCTTCTTACTTCCTTATTAACAAGCCCTGGAAGAAAAAATATCCACAGCAGTGAAGCACCTAAACGGATCAAAAGGCTGTCAAGACAGCCCAATGAGAAAAGAACAACAGCCCGATATAACCAGTGATTTTCTAAAGACAGATGAATTCTCTTATTTTCCGTAATGTCTTTTCACCTATGCCCTTCACTCTTACCAGATCATCCAGACTCTGAAAAAAACCGTTCTCACTGCGGTATATGATAATGTTTTCGGCGGTTACCGGACCGATACCTGGTATGGTATCAAGCTGTTCCCGAGTACCGGTGTTAATGGATATTTTTGACACTTCCTGTTCCCTGTCAGGAATTATTATCACATCATTGTCTTTCAGGATGACACCTGCATTCAGTTTTGATACATCAGCGTTTTCACTGAGTTCTGTTATCTCCAGAAGATCGGCAACATTGCTGTATGCCGGTAAACTGTAGAAACCGGGATTATCAACCTCTCCTTTCACCTCAACTGTTATTTCTCTGCTTCTTAAATCACCGACTTCCAGATTCTCCGCCATTGGCACACTCAGTACAGCCAGAACAAAAAAAAGAAACAATCCTTTCGTAATGTTATTCATCACTACTTATTTGTTTCTTTTTTCTCTTTTACCTTGTTTACTTAACGTTCTGCAGAGGCTTGATGTCAAGGATCTTGACTTTGTATGAAGGGTTCACGTTTACCGTTACTGTATCGTTGACCTTGTGGTCAATCAGAGCAACAGCTAACGGAGTTTCATTTGAAAGCTTGCCGTTTAACGGATCAGCTTCAGCAGTACCGATAATGTCATATGCCTCTATTTCATGGGTATCCAGGAACTCAACTGTTACATTGGTACCGATACCTACCTGTTTCAGAGCATTGGCGCTCTTTTTAATGATCTTGACATTATGAAGCATTTCTTCCAGTTCACGGATTCTGGCTTCAACTCTGGCCTGATGATCTCTGGCAGCGTCATAATCTGCGTTTTCTGACAAGTCGCCCTGAGCTCTGGCTGCTTTCAGTTCTTCTGCTACCTGGTCTCTGACTACATGCAGCAAATTATCATATTCTTCCTGAAGTCTGGCATGTCCTTCTTCAGTAACCAGGATCTCTTTTTTGTCCATATATTTTCACTCCTCGTCTTTCTTACAGTAATTCCTTGTGTTCAATGATACTTGTGATCTTGGTGATCAGCAAGTCCATTGCCACGCTGTTATGTGAACCTTCCGGGATGATGATGTCAGCTTTTCTCTTGGAAGGTTCGACAAAGGCTTCATGCATGACGCGAACAGTCTGCATGTACTGGTCACATACGGATTCAATCGTACGGCCTCTGTCTCTGACATCTCTCTTTAATCTGCGAATAAATCTGATATCGGCATCTGTATCGATAAACAGTCTCATGTCCAGTCTGTCATAGATTTCCGGTTCTTCAAGGACAAACAGCCCTTCAAGTACCAGAACATCACTTGGATCAACTTTTTCAGTTATCTGGCTCCTGGTATGATTGACAAAATCATATGTCGGCTTTTCAATTGAATGACCGGCAACCAGCTCATCGATGTGTTTTACCAGCAGATCGGTGTCAAATGCATTCGGATGGTCATAGTTTGTTTTCAGACGATCCGCAAATATCATATGACTCTGATCCTTGTAATAGTCATCCATACGTATGATCGTTACGGTCTTGCTGTCAGAAAATGAATTCCGCAGCAATCTGGCGACTGAGGTTTTGCCGCTGGCACTGCCTCCTGCGACGCCTATAATAACAGGTTTCTTCATAGTACTAATTCCCCTTTTTAATAATTCAGATATGTATCAATGTTTCTCTGATGTTCTTCCAGAGTTCTGGCAAAATACATCTTGCCTGTACTCGGATCACTTATGAAGTACATGTAATCAGTAGATGTTGGATTGAGTACTGCATTAAGTGATATTTCATTACCATTACATATAGGACCTACAGGTAAGCCCAGGTGCTTATATGTATTGTAGTTGGAATCAATATCAATGTTGTTTTCGCAGTCCTGCCAGGTATGATAATCATCATACAGGGCATAGCAGACGGTAACACTGCTTCCCAGCAGCATTCCATCATCAAGTCTGTTATAGAATACGCCGGCAACCAGACCCATATCTTCAGGAGTCTTGCCTTCGAAAATGGTCATGCTGGAAAGCGTATAGATCTCATATGGCGTAAGTTTGCTGTTTTTAAACTGAGCAGCATATTTCTCATAGACTTCAAGCTGTCTGTCCAGAAGTTTTTCAGTGACCTGTTCAACAGTTGTATTCTTGTAGAACTGATATGTATCAGGATACAGGAATCCTTCCAGGTAACAATGCTCTGACTTGTAGATGTCTTCCGTCAGGAAAGGATATTCCTGAATGAGCTTGTCGACATATTCCACATCATTCCACTTGCTCATGATCCGCCCTGCTGTCAGATCAGTCTGTTCAGCGATGGCAGCAGCCATTTCCTTAGCCCAATAGCCATCGATGAGAGTAACTTCCACTGTTTCTCTGTAGGCATTTGCCTCGTCAGTAATAATGCTGACGATTTCCTTGGTGGACATGTTGGCGTCAAGATTGAAGTTTCCGACATAGACATTTGTCTTCTTCTTGAGTCTCATGTAGATCTTGGTCATGAATTTGTCGGTAATGAGGTTTTCCTTATACAGCTTGTCAACGACATCATCAGCTGTCATGTTTTCCTCAACTTCAAATGATACAGGATGACTGATCGGTGTGAGAGGTTTCAGTGCCTTGTCATACTTGTAATAACCGTAACCAAGGCCGGCCATTCCCAGGATGATCAGCAGATTGAGAACAACCTTAATGATCGTCCAGACTCTAACTTTCCTGCGCGCCATCTTCGTATACCTCAAACACTTCGTTGATCATTTCCCATTCAGCTTCACTTTCAACCTGATACAGATTTCCCTTATCATCATATGACATGGTATATACTGTACCTTCTTCATCAGCAGGATCATAGAAAAGAACATAGGATTTTCCATATTCGTCACTGTCAAAAGTGAAGAGTATCTCCATCTGTTTTTCCTGTCCGTCTTCCGTTGTTACAAATAATGTATTTGTATCCATTTAAATCTCCTTAGTACTGTGAATCCAGATAGCTCTGCAATATTATCACAGCAGCCATTGTATCCACCATCCGGTGTCTTTTCTTGCGGTTCATGTTGGATGCGATCATGCTTTTCTGAGCTGAAACCGTAGTAAGTCTCTCGTCCCACAGAATTACGTCAACATCCGCCTTTTCCAGCAGCATTTCCCTGAACTGCATGGAAATCTCACCTCTGACACCTACATCGCCATTCATGTGTTTTGGCAGTCCCAGGACTACTTTCTTCACATTATTGGCTTTTATTATGTCAACAACCTTACTGCAGGCTGTTTCATAGTCGTCTTCCTCGAAACGTATTGTTTCTACCGGCGAGGCAATCATGCCCATGATGTCGCTTAATGCGACACCGCAGGTTCTGGCGCCTAAATCAAGTCCTATTACCTTATTCATCTTTCTTGTTAAGATATGAACCAACCAGTTCCTTCAGTATTTCATCTCTGTCAACAGTCTGAATCAGCGTTCTGGCGCCTTTATAGTTTGAAATATATGCGGGGTCATTAGTAATCAGATAACCGACTATCTGCACCTGGGCATTATATCCACGTTCAGTTAAGGCATTGTAAACAGTACGCATGATCAGCTTGATATTTTCTCTCTGGAATTCATCAGTATCAAAAACTCTTGTACTTGTGTTATTATCTGGCATAATACACCCTCCTTTTATATATTCTACTTTATAAACCCTTAAAATTAAAGGGATATAGATTAACTTTCAATTAAGTTTCTGACGGCCTTCAGAGCCTCGGAAAGCTTTGTAATATCCTTGCCTCCGGCACTAGCAACATCAGGTCTTCCGCCTCCGTTACCGCCGCAGGCAACTGCTGCTGTCTTGACCAGAGTGCTGGCTGTCAGGCCTCTTGAAATTGCCGTTTTGCTGGCTGCTGAAACGAATACAGCCTTGTCATTATTAACGCTGTACAGCAGTACCAGACCGTCAGTCAGTCTGTCCTTGACGGTTTCAGCCAGTTTCTTGACTTCTTCTCCGCTGCCTTCAACCTGCTTGATCAGAACCTTCAGTCCGTTGACTTCTTCAGCTTCACTCATCAGTTCAATGCTTCTGGCATTGGCAAGCTGACCTTTCAGCTGTCCGATCGTTCTGCTTAACTCACCGTTTTCAGCTATAAGCTGAGCAACCTTGTCAGTTACGGCATTGATGTTGGTGATCTTTAAGGCCTTTGCCATTTCTTCCAGCATCTCTTCCTGTCTTCTGTATTCTCTGTATGCACCTAATGAAGTCATGGAAGTAATACGTCTGATGCCTGAGCCGATGCTTTCTTCAGAGATGATCTTAAAGACACCGACTTCAGCGGTATTTGATACATGTGTACCACCGCATAATTCCTTGGAGGCAGGTCCCATTGTAACAACTCTGACCTTGTCTTCATATTTTTCATCAAACAGAGCCATTGCTCCTGTTGTCTTGGCTTCCTCAAGATCCATGATGTCCGTAACAACCGGATAAGCATTCGCAATATTCTCATTTACGATCATTTCAATCTTCTTAAGCTGTTCATCAGTAACTTTTTCATAGTGAGTGAAGTCAAAACGTCCATATTCAGGGCCTACAAATGAACCGGCCTGGTGAACATGATCACCGATTACCTGCCTTAAGGCAGCATGCAGCAGATGCAGGCTGGAGTGATTAGCCTTGATTCTCTTGCGGTCTTCAACATTGACAGCCAGATCAAACTCATCACCGATCCTGACAGTACCCTTTTCAACAACAACATGATGCAGAGGCTGTTTCAAAGGAGCCTTGATGACCTTTGTTACCTTCATTTCAGTATCAGCATTTCTGATGATGCCGGTATCGTAAATCTGACCGCCGCTTTCAGCATAGAAGCAGGTTCTGTCGAAAATGACATCGCCCTCATCATCAATGGCATCAGTTTTTACGCCATTCTTAAACAAGCCAATAACCTTACCGGTATTTTCCAGAACACTGTAACCGACAAATTCACTTGGAGTCGTGAAGTTCATCAAATCTTCAGCCTGAGCAGACATTGACTGTTCATCGCTTCTGGCATCTCTGGCTCTCTGTCTCTGAGCTGCCATTTCCTTATCAAAACCGGCCTGATCAATAGTAAAGCCTCTGTCTTCAGCTATTTCTCTGGTTAATTCCAGAGGGAAACCGAATGTATCGTAAAGCTTGAATACTACTTCACCAGGAAGAACCTTGTTTTCAGCGTTGGCCAGAACTTCATTCAGGATCTTTTCACCTTCATTAAGAGTTGTCTGGAATCTTTCTTCTTCAGCCTTAACAAGTTTTTCAATGTATTCAACCTTACCCTGCAGATATGGATAGTAATCCTGCATGTTATCAGCTACGATCTTAACCAGCTTGTACATGTAAGCGCCCTTTATATCCAGGCTCTTGCCGTATCTTACAGCTCTTCTCAGAACTCTTCTTAAGATATATCCGCGGCCTTCATTGGAGAAAACGGCACCATCAGCCAGGGCAAATGTGACTGTTCTGATATGGTCGGCAATGACTCTGTAAGCCATCTTGTTTTCGCCTTCATATTTCTTGGCAGTCATCTTTTCAACTTCTCTGATTACAGGTAAGAACAGGTCAGTATCAAAGTTGGTTTCCCCACCCTGTACGATGCATACAAGTCTTTCCAGGCCCATGCCGGTATCGATATTCTTCTGAGGCAGTTCCTTGTAATCCTTGCGGTCTACGCCTTCTTCAGAGTTGTACTGGGAGAATACAACGTTCCATACTTCGATGTAACGGTCGTTTTCCAGTTCTTCGAAGAACAGTTTTTCACCAAGATGCTGCGGATCGAATCCTTCGCCGCGGTCATAGAAGATTTCAGTGTCAGGACCGCACGGACCTGAACCGATTTCCCAGAAATTGTTTGGAGTTTTCAATATGTGAGAAGGATCAACACCGCATACTTTGGTCCAGATCTCATAAGCTTCACTGTCATCAATATAAACTGTTACATACAGTCTGTTCTTGTCAAAGCCCATCCATTCAGGGTCAGTCAGGAAATGCCATGCAAAAGGAATGGCTTCCTTCTTGAAATAATCACCAATGGAGAAGTTTCCCAGCATTTCAAAGAACGTATGGTGACGTGCTGTCTTACCGACGTTTTCAATGTCGTTGGTTCTGATTGATTTCTGAGCATTGGTTATGCGCTTGTTCTTTGGCTTTTCCGTACCGTCAAAGTACTTCTTCAAAGCTGCCACACCGGCATTTATCCATAATAAAGTAGGGTCATTATGCGGTACTAAAGAAGCACCTGGTTCAATCATATGCCCTCTTTCTTCAAAATACTGTAAGAACATTCTTCTGATCTGATCACTTGTTAACTGTTTCATATGTCGATTCCCTCCATAAAAAAATCCTGTATAAACACAGGAACGAAAAACCGCGGTACCATCCTGATTCACAATAAATGTGCACCTTAATTGTCTTTAACGCAGAGATACGTCAGTGTTTACACTGCACTAATCAGATAGCTTCAGTCCTTCCGCCTGACAGCTCGCACCATCCGCTGTCTCTCTGCAAGGTTTCCAGGCTTACTCAGTCTGATTTTCGCTTTACTGACATATTCTAGCACAACGTAAAATAAAAATATACTAAAAGATTTTAAAAATCAGTTTATCCAAGCAGATCAAGAAGTCTTTCCTTCAGGGTCGTATTCTGCTTAACATACTCCTGTCTGGACAAGGCGCGTAAAAAGGCATTTTTGTTACCGATGATGACCAGCGAACGTGATGCTCTGGTAACGGCCGTATAAACAAGCCTCTTACGCATCAGCAGATGACTGTATTCATCGCTGGAAACAAATATGACGATTGGATATTCACAGCCCTGAGACTTGTGAACACTCATGCAGAAGGCATGAGTAAAAAACTCGGAATCGTCTCTTCCGTATTCTACTTCCTTACCTTCATAATCAACAATAATTATGTCCTTATCTACAGGTGTCTCCTTGGCATAGATTATCTCTCTGAGTATGCCGATATCACCGTTGTACACTTCCCGCTGGGAATTGTTGCGTAGATGCATTATCTTATCCCCTTCACGATAAACAGTTCGTCCGATCTTTATCTCCCTCTTTGACTTTGAAGGTGGATTAAAGGCCTGCTGAAGCACGGCATTCAGCTCATCTATGCCGTTATAGGTACGGTATTGCGGAACTATTACCTGAACATTCTGATAGCCATCCTCAATGGTATCGTATTTCATCAGAGCTTTTTCAACCACCTGTATCAGGACATCTCTGATCTGATGAGGACTGCATTCAATTACTCCTATGTCATGCTGGCTTTCAATGTCATAGCAGCTGTTATTCTTGATGTCGTAAGCCAGTGAAATGATGTCACTGCCTTCTTTCTGACGGAAGATCTTTTCCAGTCTGACCACCTTAAAAAGGTCAGTATCAATGAGATTCTGAAGCACATTGCCAATGCTTACCGGAGGCAGCTGTTCGGCATCCCCAATGATCACGATCTTCTTGACCAGACCGCAGGCTCTTAACAGGTTTGCGAAAAGCAGCTGATCAACCATGGAGAATTCATCTATTATCAGAAGATCGGCACCAAGTGGAGTATCTTCATTCATCTTGAATTCGTTTATCTCTATATCCCAGCCTAACAATGAGTGAATGGTCTTGGCATCTTTTTCCGTCAGTTCCCTTAAGCGCTTGCTGGCGCGTCCGGTCGGGGCACACAGGGCAATGCTGTATTGCGGGAACAGTTTGCTGCAAAGCTGAACCATGCCTTTTACAATAGTCGTCTTACCTGTACCAGGTCCGCCAGTCAGGATCATCAGATCTTCTTCGAAAAAGCTCTCTACAGCTTCTCTCTGTCGGTCCTGATAGGTTATGCCCATTCTTTTTTCAACCAGCTCCAGCATTTCATCAATGTCTTCTTTTTTTACCTTGTCAAACGGTTCCTGAGGGAAAGAAGCCAGATATCCGGCAATGTAATGTTCTGCTTCGTACTGTTCTATAGGATATATGCGGTCTTCCTCAACAGCTATTCTCTTTTCGGAAGTCAGTCTTTCAATAACCGTATCATAAAGGAATTCATCAACACCTATTTCTTCCATCAGTGCCTTGCGGTAGTACCTGTCTGTCAGATAACTGTCCTTAAGCTTGAAGGTTCTGTCTTTCAGGACTCTGTCCGCAAAAGCGGTGATTCTCCTGAGATCATCTTTCTCAACACCAATCGACATGGCTAATTTGTCGACACCCTGAATGTTGGCCCCATTGATATCGTAATATATACGGTAAGGGTCTTCTTCAAACACTTCCCGCAAAGTTCTTTTTACCGGAGTTTTCTTTTCATAATAACTCTTACTTTTAATGGCTATGCGCGGTGAGACCATTGTGGCCAGCATGAAATAAGCCTCATCTGTTTCCACACTTTTAAGGCCTTCCAGAATAGCCTGTTTATTCCTGGCAGTAATCCCCTTTATCTCATCAAGAGAATCCGGATTTTCCTTGATCAGTCTTATGGCATCAACACCATAGTGATTTACAATTTTAATCGCTGTTTTTTCGCCGATGCCTTTAAAGAAGGGTCCGGCAAACATCCTGATCAGTGTTTTTTCGTCATCTATTCTGACGGCACTTTCCACTTCAAACTGCATACCGTAATTGATGTTATCTACGTATTTACCGGTCAGCTTATAGGTAAATTCTTCCTGAATCTCCGGCATGTATCCTACTGCCACGATTTCATCTCTTTCTTCAGGAATGTAAAAATAGGCTACTGTGTAGCCTGATTCAGCTCTGAATCTTATCTGTGTAAAAGTGCCCTGTATTTCCATTTAGGCTCCTAACAATAAACTGAGTGAATTGTGCAGCATGTGCAGAAGGATACTGCACCAGACGGAATCCGTACGATCATAGACATAAGCCAGAACAAAGCCCAGCAGACTGTACGGAATAATAAATGGCAATTCCCAGAAATAACCTCTGATAAAGGAATCCATTATGTGTATGAAACCGAAAGAAACAGCAGAAACCAGATAACCCGGTATCTTCATGCCGCTTTCCTTCAGTCTGGCAAATATGCATACTCTGAAAACCGTTTCCTCTACAAAAGGTGCAAACACTGAGATAAGCAAGCTGTAATAATATGGGTTCAGCAGCAGCATTCTATGTATTTCAGCCTGATTGCGGCTGTTTTCCAAACCAAATAAATGTAATAGCAAAGCCGATATACCAAGGAGTGCAAACATCCGGAGCTCCCCGTTGAAGATCTTTCTTAGATTCCACGCATAGCTGTCAGTCAGTTTATTCCAGCCATATTTCAGAACCGGAAGCGCCGGAATAACCGTAACCAGAAAGACGAATGCATAAATTCCCGTATTTATTATCATTCTTTCCTGATAATACAGCAGGAAATGACTTTCCCGCCGTCTTACGGCTGCAGGATAAAATAAACCATACCCTAAGATGTAGTGAACGACAATGGCAATGGATGCCGGCCAGCTTATGACCTTCTTGCCTTTCATCTGATCAGCTCCTCAATAACCTCTTCATGATCACGTCCGTTCAGGAAGGTTTTTTCTATGACACCGCCGCCCAGGCAGATATCACCGTCATAGAATACCGCCTGCTGTCCAGGAGTCACTGAAGCAACCTTCTGAGGATATTTAACGAGATAAAGTTCGTTCTCGTAAGGTTCAATGGTTACAGGATTGTCCTGCTGACGGTATCTGAATTTGGCGTTACAGTTAATCGGAAATTCCACATCCTTCAGCCAGTTGACACCTGAAACCAGACAGCTGTCGGAATCAAGCCATGACCTGGAATTGCTGTTGGCAACATACAATTCATTCTTTTCAACGTTCTTTCCAGCCACAAACCAGCGACCCTGATCCCCGCCTATGCCCAGACCTTTGCGCTGGCCGATGGTATAGTAAAGAACACCACTATGAACACCCATTATTTTACCGGTATTGATGTCGATCATGTTGCCGTCTTTAGCCGGCAGATAGTTTTTCAGGAATTCCTTGAAGTCCCTCTCACCTATGAAACAGATACCGGTTGAATCCTTCTTTTCAGCAACCGGAAGATTCAGTTCCCTGGCAATTCTTCTTACTTCAGGCTTATCAATTTCTCCCAGCGGAAAATAGCTGTTGTCAAACATTTTTCTCTGTACCTGAGCCAGGAAATACGACTGATCCTTATTACGGTCATCAGCCTTCATCAGCAGTGAGCCATTATCTCCATGATATACCTTTGCGTAATGGCCAGTTGCTACATTTTCAAAACCGTTTTCATTCGCAAAACGGAAAAAGGCGTCAAATTTGATGTATTTATTACAGAGAATATCTGGATTTGGTGTTCTGCCCTTTTTATATTCACTTAAAAACTGCATGAAAACATCATCCCAGTACTCTCTGATGAAATCTACTCTTAATAACGGAATATCCAGTGCTTCAGCAACTTTCTTTGCGTCATTGTAATCCTTCTCCTGCGGACAGATGTCATCATTCAGAGTAGGATTGCCGAGATAGTCATTGTTGGCTGCTGAATCCCAGTTACGCATGAAAGCAGCAGTTACATCATGTCCCTGCTCCTTTAAAAGATATGCGGCAACTGCACTGTCAACGCCGCCTGATAATCCAACTAATATTTTCATAGCAACAGTATAACACAAAAAAAGAGGCTATGCCTCTCTGATCTTAGCACATGTAAGGTAGTCCGGGCAGTCCTTACAGGTACGCTGGGCTATTCCTCTTAACCGTGACGGGATCAACACTTCAATTTCTTCATCATCGTATCCAATAACAAGACTTTTTTCGTTCAGGATTATCGGTCTTTTAAGAATTGAAGGATTATCCTGAATAAAACGAACAAGCTCATTTATGCTCATTGAATCAATGTCAACACCAGACTCTTTAATAATTTTGGATCTCTTGGATATAATGTCATCTGTTCCGTTTTCGCTGCGTTCAAGAAGGAACTTGATTTCCTTCTCGTTAAGAATGGTGGAGAATATATTCTTTTCAACAAACTGCAGACAATGGTCTTTAAGCCACTGTTTAGCTTTACGGCATGATGCACATCCTGGGGAAGTATAAACAACTAACACAACACATCACTCCTACGCGTAGATTATAACATATCATTTTCAGTAAAAAAACCTCTTTCGAGGTTTAAAATTCAAATGGCGCGCCATGCAGAAATCGAATCCACAACCTTCTGATCCGTAGTCAGACGCTCTATCCAATTGAGCTAATGGCGCATCGCTAAATAATAATATCAAACTCCTACTTATAATTCAAGAGAAAACTTGTTATTTATGCTTTTTAACGATCTCCAAAGCTCTGTCAGGATAGTTGGTTATTATAATGTCCACACCCAGCTGACAGGCCATTTCAATATGCGCCGGGTCGTTAACAGTCCAGGTATTGATCTCAAGTCCCAGCTTTTTAGCCTCAATAGCATGCTCAGGATACTGCAGCATGTAGAAAGCCGGATGAATGGCATCACCGCCATGCTCCTTTACATACTTCCGGACATCAATTATGCCATCATCATAAAGAAAACCCACATAGGCGTCAGGCTGTATTTTCTTGATGTCAACACAGGTCTGATGATTGAATGATGAATAGATCACACTGTCCTTAAGATCCATTTCCCCGACCAGCTGCAGTGTTTTCTCAATTATTCCCGGATAATGAAATACGCCGGTCTTAAGTTCAATATTCACCTTTATGCCGGCTTTCTTTACAAGCCGTAATACTTCCTTCAGCAAAGGGATCTGCTGTGGGCCATACTGTGGAAAGTTCTTATTGAAGTTGAACTGTTTTAACTGTTCGTAAGTAAAATCCTTTACATATCCGCTGCCGTCACTGACTCTCTCAAGCCATTCATCATGAATTACAACGAGTTCACCGTCAGCGGTAAGCTGTACGTCAAGTTCAAAGCCGTCTGTCCCAAGTTCAACCGCCTTTTCAAATGAAGCCATGGTGTTTTCCGGTGCATAGCCGCTGGCGCCGCGGTGGGCAAACACCAGTGGATGATGTCTTTCTGTCATATTCTCATCTCCCCATAACATTATAGACTTATTTATTGAAAATGAAGCATTGAGATGCTAAAATTGTGTAAAGACTATGACGATGATTAAGTAGGTACTGATATCTGCTTCAAAGTGAGCCGGGGACAGTGAAAACCCGACAGGAGAACAGTATGCGAAATGGGACATTATCAGTTGCGTAAAGCCGGTAGCACCGTTACAGCAGAGTGATCTTAACCAGAAGATAATTTGGGTGGTACCACGTTGACAGCGTCCCAGAATCAGGCGCTTTTTTTATTTATTGGAGGAATTGTTATGAAGAGAATGCTTAGCGGCATTAAGCCTACCGGGGAAATGACCCTGGGCAACTACATCGGAGCACTGAGAAACTTTGTAAAATATCAGGATGATTATGAACTGTATGTTTTCATTGCAAATCTGCACTGCATTACCGTACCTATTGAGCCAAAGGAACTGCGCAGAAACCTTAAGGATGCGATAGCCATTTATCTGGCCTGCGGACTTGATCCGGAAAAGAGCACGATATTCCTGCAGTCAGATGTCCCAGAACATGCTCAGCTCGGTTGGATCATGACCTGCATGTCATACATGGGTGAATTAGGCCGTATGACTCAGTTCAAGGAAAAGACAGCTAACGCTACCAACGAAAGCATTTCAACCGGACTGTTTGTATATCCGCCGCTGATGGCAGCTGACATTCTGCTTTATGATGCTGATTATGTACCTGTAGGTGAAGACCAGAAACAGCATGTCGAGCTGACCAGAGACCTGGCACAGCGTTTCAACAACCGCTATTCTCCTACCTTCACCGTACCGGAACCTCTTATTCCACAGGTCGGTGCCAGAATCATGTCATTGTCAGATCCTTCCAAGAAGATGAGCAAGTCTGAAGAATCAAACAAAGGCTGCATCTATCTGCTGGACGATATGAAAGTTGCCCGCAAGAAGATCATGTCTGCCGTAACTGACATGTATGCCAAGGTCAACTATGACAAGGAAAATCAGCCTGGTGTATCCAACCTGCTTGAAATAATGTCTTCACTGTCTGGAGAAAGCATCGACAGTATCGTAGCCCGCTACGAAGGCAAAGGCTATGGTGAATTCAAGCGGGAAGTCGCTGATGTCGTATGCGCCGAACTCGAAAAAATACAGAACAGATACAATGAGATAATTAACAGCAATCTGATCGAGGAAACACTCAGAAAAGGTGCTGAACAGGCACATCACATCGCTTTCAGAAAGCTGAAAAAAGTACAGAAAAAGATGGGTATAGATATTTTCTAAACCCATCTTTCCTTTTTACCGCTGCATTCTTATCGATTCCATGACGGTTGTCCTGCCTGCCTTGATAGCCGGATAAAGTGAACACAGCATTCCCGCAATCATGACTCTTACTATGAGAAAAAGGCATTCATCATATCTAACATTAATTCTGATATTTCCCATAAGCAGAATTACTACTGCCACTGCCGCAACTGCCAGTAAGGCAGACACCAGCAGAACTGCCAGGGCTTCAGCCAGAAACTGCAGGAATATGTCATGATCACTGGCTCCCAGTGATTTTTTTATTCCTATTTCATAGCTTCTTTTCTCCACATTGCTCAGGGAACTGTTGATCAGCCCGGCAAAAGCTGCCACAAGTGAAATGTCAGCTATTATCATAAGTATCCTCTTCGTAACGGCTGTTATATCCGCTACCGATTCACTCAGGCCGGCCTGATTAAACAGAAGATAATTATCCCTGCCGGCGGTTTCTTCAATATAACGGTCAATATAATGATCCGTACTGCTGAAATAGAATGTCTTTCCCCTGACATTGTCACAGAGCAGATATCCGGAAGGAATAAACACGCTGTTGTCTATGTCGATGAACATGTTCTCACTGTATTTCTTCATTATTCCGGCAACTTCAAACCTCACACCTTCAATCTCTATCATACTGCCGGCTTGCGGTTTGCCGAATTCCAGATAGCTGTTATAGCCAAGAACTGCTTTCTCAGCGTTAAGTAGATCGTCACAGCAGTCAAAAAAACCACCCTGCTCAAATGAAAAGCCGAAAAGTCTGTTCAGACAGCTGTCGCAGTTAACGATCTGCAGTTTCCCGTATTCTCTGCTGCAGAATTCGCTTATGTACTTAATGTCAAACTTCCGGGCAAAGACACTGTCCCAGTTGTCAGGTACATAGTCATTATTGATTATTTCCAGCATGGTCACATTCAGACCCATATCATTCATTCGGGACGTAATGTAATAAACAGCCGTATCTGAAAGGATATTCACTGTAAGAAGCAGAAATATCGACATGGAAGCAGCCATAATGCTCAGATAATGCCGCTTACGATGGTAGAAGATCTCTTTCAGCAACCACATGTCCGTTCTCCATTACTGCGATCCTTCTGGCCTGTCTGGCCAGGGCTATATCATGTGTAACCATGATGACAGTCAGTCCCTGACTGTTCATTTTTCTGAAGAAACCAATTATCTTGCGGCCGTTCTGCACATCGAGAGCACCAGTCGGTTCATCAGCCAGAATCGTTCTGACATCTCTTAACAGTGTTCTGGCTATGGCTACCCTCTGCTTCTGACCGCCTGAAAGCTGATGAGGATATTTATTGCCGATATCTCCGGTCTCCAGTGACTTAAGCGTGTTATCAATTGTATTTCTGGTTATCTGAGCATGGCTGTAGCGCGACGGCAGCATGATATTTTCATAAACATTCAGGAAAGGCAGCAGATGGTATTCCTGAAATACTGTTCCGATCTCATGTCGGCAGAAAGCAGTCTTTTTCCGGCTGTCAAAACTGCCGACATTTTTACCGTCATACATGTATATTCCCGAATCAAAGTCATCGTAACAGGCCAGAACATTAAGAAGTGTGGTCTTACCGCTGCCGCTGTGTCCTACCACGGCCAGAAAATCGCCGTCTCTGATTTCCAGATTAAGATTGTCCAGCGCTTTTATGGTCTGTGCACCAGCCTGGTAGCTTTTGCAGATATTTACCAGTTTAATCATTGAGTACCGCCTTCAGCCTATCATCCATTATGCACACTTTTCTGTTTTCCACTCCTGCACCGCTTACTACTGCAGTGGTTTCATCAGCCATGATTACTTCAACGCTGATTCGGTATTTTTCAGGATGATCCATATCATCAATCCAGTTTTCATCCAGCAGGTAACATCCCTGAGCATCTTCCAGCACAGCTTTACGGTCCACCTTCAGAACATTGTTTACAGTTTCCAGGGGTATAGTCAGATTGCCCTGCCGGTTAAGCTTCAGATGTTCCCGTTTTTCAGGCACAAGCGTTATCTGATAAACAGTCTGACCGGCTCTTCTTTCTCCCAGATCCTTTTTTGAAACTACTGTTGCAGGATAGATGTCGGTCCCATACTCAAAAAGGCATTCCGCACCCTCCTTTACAAGATCAAATTTATCAGAAGGCAGATAACATATCAGTCTGTAGGAAAGATCGCATACTGTCACTTTGCCGCCAGAAATATCCGTAATATATCCGCTGACTGAACTCTTCAGTTCGGTCTTTTTATTTTCATTGTTAAGATATGTCAGAAGTATTTCGTCAGATTCTACGAAATCATTTATGTCATGCTTGCAGTCAGAAACCAAGCCGTTGAAATAATAGTGATGATTTGCACCTGTAATAATGGCATTGGTACGGTATTCCTGTCTGAAAGATCCTCTTTCAACATAGGTAAAGGAGACATTTTCAGCTATCAGAGAGCCGCCTATTTTCAGCAGCCGAAACACCGTTATCAGAATGACCAGGGAAAAAATCAGGACAAAAACATACCTTTTCTTCATAATGCCTCCTTCAGTACTGCATATTAGGAAAAACTGCATTATCCTAAAAAAATGGATTATTTTATGAAAGAATATGATAATAGAATTGAAGAGGTTCGATCTTTCAGATCATTAATTGATTGCCGGGGTACTCAACACATTCACACTGCAGTTGATGAAATCATTAATGTGAGATGAGCGATGAAAACAAAAATACTATATGATCCTGAATACAGGTGTGATCTGAAGTGTCTCAGCGTTCTGCAATTGCCTTTTCATCTGTCATTCATCTGTATAATAAAAAACTGAAAATGATTTCAGCTTTTTGTGATGCCAAAAAAAATGCCTTTCGGCATTAGAATGGTTTCTGACGGAAATTACCGACAACCTTATGGGAATCCATGATGTTGACAAACGCTTTCGGGTCGATTTCCATTATGGTCCTTGTCAGGATGTCCTCTTCATACTTACCGCAGACAGTATACAGCACGGTCTTGGTTTCATGAGTATAGCTGCCCTTTCCTTCAAATCTGGTAACGGAGTGATGCAGCACATCGAAAACAGACTGCGTAATCTCTTCCGGCTTTTCGGTAATAATGATAAACGTTGAGCGTCTGTAACGGTTATCATAGCGGTCAACGACCTGAGTACAGACAAACTGGAAGATGATTGAATACAATGCTGCTTCCCAGTTGAAAACCATACCGGAGAGTGACAGTAATATCGCGTTAAGGACCAGAACGGCATTCCACATGGATTTCTGATATTTTCTGGAGAAATATATAGCCCAGAAATGAGTGCCTCCGCCGCAGCCTCCTGATTCGAGAACGAGTGCATCTGATATACCTGTTAACAGTCCGCCAAATACGGCTATAAGAAGCAGATCATCTGTTATGTCCATGTTCGGAAAAACATTAACAAGTGTACTGGTCAGGATGATGTCTATCCGTGACAGAATCGTAAATCTTTTGCCCAGAGTCTTATATATGACTATGACACCCGGAATATTAAGCAGCAGATAGAGCAGACCATACCCCAGCTTGAAAGGAAGAAATCTTCCTGACAGACGTTCAATGAGTATAGCCATACCGGAGATGCCTCCAGGAGTAAGATTACCGGCATTCACAAAAACCTTCAGGTTGAAGGCTGCAACAATACCTGACAGTACTGCCAGAATGATATTTCTTAAACTGATTTTTTCGCTGTTAGTGTTATCCATCTTAATCGCAGCCCTGGCAGCCTGAACAGTTTCCTGAACAGCTCTGCTGTTCGTATCTTAATGTATCAATAACAAGACATTCGATTTCAACTTCAGCACCTTTTGGCAAAGCACCGACCTGAACACAGCTTCTGGCTGGATATGGATCATCAAAATACTGAGCATATACTTCGTTCATGGCTGCAAAATTGCCCATGTCAGTCAGGAAGACAGTAGTCTTGACAACATGTCTGGTTTCCAGACCCATTTCATCAAGAATCGTAATGATGTTCTGCATTACCTGATGAGTCTGTTTCCGGATGTCACCCTGAACCAGATCGTTTGTGACCGGATCGACAGGGATCTGTCCTGACAGATAAACAAAATCACCCAGCTTAACGGCTGGAGAATAAGGTCCGATTGCCTTAGGACCGTTTGCAGGCTTGATTGCTTTTGTAAACATGTTAATCACCTATTTTTCTTATCTTTCTTCAAACTGTAATAGTCAGCTTCTTCACGCAGATGCTTGGCTGTTGAACGCAGAGAGATCAGATGAAAACAGAAGCCAATCATGGCTGCTACTGCTACCAGTATCGTAAATATGGACATGTAGTCATTAGTGTTTTCAAGCATGTTTTTCTACTCCCTGTTTTTGTATTATATCATAACCCTTAATTTCAGGCTAATCAACTTCCGGCCATTCATTCCTTTCCAGAAAATCACTGCCTTTTATCACTTCATCATTTGACAGTCCCGGATAACCAAGCTGTCTTAATACTTCATATGTCATTATGGCTACGCAGTTTGACAGATTCAGACTTCTGGCATCTGCTTTCATCGGCAGCCTGATGCAGGTATCAAGATGTTCCTTCAGTATGTGTTTGTCAATGCCGGTTGATTCCCTGCCAAAGACCAGATATATATCCCCTTTACAGCGTGTAAAATCAAACTGATCGGGAGCTTTATGCCCGTAGCGGGTCAGAAAGAAGATGTTTTCCGGATGTTCTGATCTGATGAAATCAGTCCAGTTCAGATGTTCTCTGATATCTGTCAGTTCAACATAATCCATGCCTGCTCTTTTAAGATGTTTCTCATCAAGCACAAAGCCATATGGCTTAATAAGATGAACAACACTGCCGGTTGCCATAGCCGTTCTGATGACATTGCCTGTATTTGGCGGTATTTCAGGCTGATAAAGAACCAGGTGTATCATCCTTCCAACCTCTTGAGTCTTCTTTTTTCAGTTAATATAAGAGCCAGACATAAACCTACCAGTAATACTACTATCGCAATGGCACAGTTACGGAAATATTCTTCCGGCAGAACATTGATTATTTCATCTTCTCGCGGCGAAAAAATCCAGTTTGTCTTCCCCGGGAAAAACACCTTATGGAACATAACGAAGAAGCGGCTGAAATCGATCGCTCCCAGAACGCCTAACAGGATGAAGAATACCAGAGTATAGACACCGGCATAGAATTCAGCCGTATGTCCCTTTACCGTATACGGTACTTTTTTTCTTTTCATCACAGCTGTAGCGATGACTCCGGCAAGTCCGACACCGCACACAATGAAATCGATTCTGAAAAGCTTTGCGACATCATCGAAATGCGTTTTTCCGTTTTCAGACCACTTCATGTCTCCGGTTTTGAATTCACCGCCATGCAGGCAGTAATCAAGCATGTCATCGTATGCTTCCCTGATCTGAACTTCACTGTATCCGCTGTAAGTTTCAAGCTGATAAGGCTTTATATGGGCATAGTAAAAAGGACGGCACAGAATGGGAATGGCTATTGAAACAGCTATCACAAAAGCCATCCAGCTCACCCGTGAAGCGTAAAACAGCCCCTTTTCCTTATTCATTGCCATATTCCTCCTTCAGGTAAGCTATCAGCTTTCTGGTTGCCTGACCGCGGTGTGATATGGCATTTTTTTCTTCAGGCTTCAGTTCGGCACTGGTTTTTCCCAGCTCAGGAAGCATGAAGATCGGATCATATCCGAAGCCGTTTGAGCCAGCCGGTTCAAAAGCTATTTCACCCTCCATTATTCCTTCAAAAACATGAGGGTTTCCATTATGATCGATAAGCGCTATGGCGCAGGTAAACCAGGCATAGCGGTCTTCGTATCCTTCAAGTCTTTTTATCAAGCTGCGGTTTTTTTCCGGATAATCGTGTCCTTCCATATAACGGGCTGAGTAGATGCCTGGTTCATTATTCAGTGCTCTGATTGATAAACCAGAATCATCAGCTATTGATATCATGGCTACATGATCATACACGCCTCTGGCCTTGATCAGGGCGTTTTCCGCAAAAGTCGTTCCGTCTTCAACAGGTTCAACGTAACCCGTCAGTTCACTGGTATCATGGACAGTAAAACCCAATGGTTCCAGCATTTCCTTATATTCTCTGACTTTATTCTTATTGCCGGTCGCAATCATTATATCCATTTGATTCACCTCGAATTTCTGAAAATTCATACATTAGTATTCTACACTTCTTTTCCTTCAAAGGATATACTCATACCTCAGGTAAAGAAAAAACTGGATTTCTCCAGTTGATTTTCTACTTGGCGTTCTTTTCGATAGCCTTTTTAGCCTTGTCACAGATTGTGGCAAAAGCCTTTGGATCATGAATAGCTAACTCAGAAAGCATCTTTCTGTTGATTTCGATCTTAGCTAATTTCAGACCATGAGTTAACTGTGAATAGTTAATATCATTCGCATGTGCTGCTGCATTGATACGGGCAATCCATAATTTTCTCATTTCACGCTTTAAGGTTCTTCTGTCTCTGTAAGCATACTTCAGTGAATGCATTACCTGCTCATGAGCTGTACGGTATAAAGCATGTTTTGAGCCGAAATAACCCTTGGCTAATTTTAATGTTCTCTTATGACGGTTACGTTTTACAACACCGCTAACTGATCTTGGCATTTCTCTTTACCTCCTAATTATGAAGCAGCTTCTTAATGCGCTTGTAGTCGCTCTTGTCAACCAGAGCCTGCTTTCTTAAATGGACCTTCTGCTTGTGGGTCTTTCTTGGAGCTAAGTGAGAAGTATAAGCATGACCTCTCTTAAGTTTGCCTGTGCCTGTTACTTTTACGCGCTTGGCTAATGCACGTTTTGTCTTCATTTTTGGCATAAATTCAATCTCCTCCGTTTATTTCTTTACAGGTGATATAACACATGACAGTGTGTTGCCTTCCATATTAGGCTGCTTTTCAACATTGCCAACCCCACTTAAGGAAGCAAGGAAACTATCCATGACTTTCTTGCCAACATCCTGTCTGGTCATCATTCTGCCTCTGAAACGCATATCGATCTTAACCTTGTTGCCTTCCTGTAACCATTTGGTTACCTGCTTGACCTTCGTGTCAAAATCGCCCACATCAATAACCGGTGACAGACGTAAAGCTTTGACTTCCGTCACTTTCTGATTACGTTTGGCTTCTTTGGCTTTCTTCTGCTGTTCAAAACGGTATTTACCGTAATCGAGAATCTTGCAGACAGGTGGCTGAGCCTGTGGTGCAACACAGACCAGGTCCAGATCGTAACTGTACGCTCTTTCCTGCGCATCTCTGCTTGACATGACTCCCAATGATTCACCAGTTGGTGAAATAACCAGTACTTCTCTGAAGCGAATGCTTTCGTTGACTAAGTCGTCATTCTGATTCTTCTTTGCTATGTTACATTACCTCCTACAAAAGAAAAGTGGGTTTGCACCCACTAAACAATCACACAATTGATCGTAGCGTTTACCTATGTCCGTGAGGTCATCAGGTGAGAAGGGGTGCTTCTTCTTTCCACAATTTCTTTTTGCTAGATTATATTATCATACTGTTT